>Ga0187844_10000118_pt1 | contig 57856 bp, 49 predicted proteins | sample SpaLakP09_SKY_50_FD_134517 | JGI IMG/M metagenome (GOLD analysis project Ga0187844, IMG submission 134517) | Oligotrophic lake water microbial communities from Sparkling Lake, Wisconsin, USA - SP09_SKY_50 | ecosystem: Environmental > Aquatic > Freshwater > Lake | place: USA: Sparkling Lake...
GCGCTCGACCTGTTCCCGCACATCCGCGGCACGGTGGCGTCGTGCCAGTCGTTCGTGACGACGTTGATGGGTGCACTGGTGGCCGGCATCATCGCGCCGGCGCTGACGCATTCCGTGCTGGCGATGGCGCTCGGGCAGGCCGCGTTCGCGCTGGCGTCGCTCGCGTGCTGGATGACGTCACGCCAGTATCGCCGGTACAAGGCGCTGGCCTGACGTCAGTTGGCCTTCGCGCCGCCGGACGGCTTCGTGGCTGTCGGGCGCGGCGTCCACATAAAAATAGCCGCCCGGCCGCGATTTGCCAACGGTCGCGCCGTCGAGCATGACCCGCGGCTGAACCGCCGCGCCCAGCTCGAGTGTCCTCGCTTCCTGCAGGGCGAACTGGGGTCGCTGGCGGTGCAGCCTGCAGAAATAAGGCGCCAGGAACTTTCATGGCACGATGGTAATAGTTGTTTCTTGTGAAAATACTCACACAAAGTCACGATGGCAATATAATTTCTCTCCTTGTTCGCTTTCACTAGCAAACATGATGTTGAGCAATCGTTTCCGCGTTAAGTTTGTTTTTTTTCAATACAGATAACTGGAAGCATGACTCTAAAACGCGTCACTTTTGTTGGAAAATGTTGTTCCCGGATAGAAATGTATATATGCTAAGATAAGTTTTTCATGCTTGGAATAACGATGTAATAGTGCTCTTGTTTCAGGGATTGCAAGAGCGAACACCGTGGCAGCCCCCGCAGAGGCGTGCGGCCATCACCCAAAAACCAAGTTGGCGGCCGTGCTTGAATCCATACATCAACCTGACCAGGACATCCGCAATCGCCTGTTGATCGCGCGCTTGCCGGCCATGCCCCAGATTCTCATCAAGCTGCTTGCACACCTGCAGGCGGACGACCTGGGCATGCCCGAACTGGCGGCGCTCGTCGCCAAGGATGCCGGCATGACCGGCAAGATCCTCACGGTCGCCAACAGCTCCGCGTATCACCGCAACAGCCGCCAGCCGAACCTCGAGCAGGCGATGGTGGCGCTGGGCACGGACATGATCAAGACGCTGGTCATCAGCGACTCCGTCTTCCAGACCTTCAACAGCTTCCCGAATTCCAGCGCCACCGACCTGCGCGCGTTCTGGAAGAATTCGTTGACGGCCGCCGTACTGGCACGCGAGGTCGCCCGCCGCATCGATTACGCGCAGCCGGAAGAAGCGTATCTCGCCGGCCTGCTGCACAATGTCGGCCGCCTGGCGCTGCTTGCGACGGCACCCAAGGAATACGCATTCAACTTCACGGCGCGCGACGACGAGGACCTGTGCGCCGTCGAACAGCGCACCCTGCAGATCACGCACGCGGAAGCGGGCGCCTGGCTGATCGAACGCTGGCAGCTCGATTCCTTCCTCGCAGATTCCGTGCTGTACCACCACGAGCCGAGCGAGCGCCTGGAAGCGGCGCATCCCCTGATCCGCATCGTGCGCGTGGCCCACGTGCTGACCAGCCACGCCCACGACGATGCGCTCGTGGACGAGGCGCGCGCGCTGTGCGGCCTGGGGCCGGACGTACCGGACGAATTGCTGGGCCTCGCCGCGCGCCAGGTCGAGAAGGCCGCGATCCATCTCGGCATCGACCTCGCGGGCGCCGACGACCTGCCCGTGCCGGCCGCGTTCGCGCCGCCGCCTCCGGTCGATCCGGTGCAGCAGCGCCTGTCCGAGGAAGTCCGCAACCTGGTGCTGGTGTCCGAAGTCGGCCAGACGTTCGCGCGCCAGCAAGGCGAGTCGGGCTTGCTGGAAGCGATGACGCGCTCGGCACGCATCCTGTTCGATTTCGAGAATGCCGTCGTACTGCTGGAGAATTCGACCGGCCAGGCCCTCGTGGGCGCGCCGACCGCGAACCAGCAGCGCATCGCCGAATTCACCGTGCCGCTGGCGAAGGGCGGCGCCGTTGCGCAGGCCGCGCTGGACCGCCGCCTCGGCTTCATCCGCCGCGACGGCCGTCCGCTCGGCCTCGCGGAAGAACAGCTGCTGCGCATGCTGGGCACGGAATCGCTCGTGTGCCTGCCGCTCGTCGCGGGCGCGCGCTGCCTCGGCGTGCTGGTGGGCGGTGTCGCGACGTGGCAGCTGCCGTCGTGCCAGAAGCGCGAGCGCTTCCTGCAGGCGTTCGGCACGCAGGCCGCGGGCGCGCTCGAGACGGCGATGTCGGAACGGGGCCATGCGCGCCGCCAGCTCGCCCACGTGGCCGAGGAATACCGCGAAGCGTCGCGGCGCGTCGTGCACGAAGTGAACAACCCGCTGTCGATCATCAAGAATTACCTGTCGGTCCTGGACAGCAAGCTGGAACGCCAGGAACCCGTCAGCGCCGAGCTGTCGATCCTGAACGAGGAGATCGACCGCGTGGGCCAGCTGGTGGGCAGCCTGACGGAGATCCAGCCCAAAGTGGACAGTACGCCGGCGGCCGATGTCGCCCGTGTCGTGGACGACGTGCTGCGCCTGTTCCGCACGACGAATTTCATTCCGGCGAACGTGGAGATTGTCGTGCGCATGGCGGAGGCCGAGAGCCGCATCGAAGGCGATCCGGACATCCTCAAGCAGATCCTCGTCAACCTCGTCAAGAACGCGATCGAGGCGCTGTCCGGCAGCGGCGGCCGCATCGAGATCGCCAACCGCGGGCACGTGAACCGCGAGCGCAGGCTGTACCTGGAACTGGTCGTCTCCGACACCGGTCCGGGCCTGTCGCGCGAGGTGCTGGCCAACCTGTTCTCGGCCGTGAAGAGCACCAAGGAGGGACCGCACCACGGTCTCGGCCTGTCGATCGTGCACAGCCTGGTCAAGAAGCTGAACGGGCACATCGCCTGCCGCAGCGGCACGACCGGCACCAGTTTTGAAATCCTGCTGCCGGCGCATGCCGGCGCCGGCGCCCCGGCCATTTCGCCGGTGCGCGCGCTTGGATCCGTATAAGGTAACAATGAATCCATTCTCCGCCAGCGCCACGTCGTCCAGCCCCCACGACACGCACTCCTCGCTCGGCATCGACCAGCCCCGACTCCTGCTCGTCGACGATGAACCGCGCCTGCTCGCTTCCCTGTACGAATTGCTGCAGGGCCGCGGTTACCAGCTCGTCACGGCCGCCACCGGAGGAGAAGCCCTCGCGCACCTGTCGCGCCTGCGCTTCGACCTCGTGCTGCTCGACCTGCGCCTGCCCGACATCGGCGGCCACGAGATCATGGACTTCATCAACGAGAAGGGCATCGACGCCGACGTCATCGTGATGAGCGGCGAGGTCGGCATCGACGCCGCCATCGGCGCGCTGAAACGGGGCGCCTACGATTACCTGCGCAAGCCGTACAGCCGCGAGGAGCTGCTCAAGACCGTCGCGAACGCGCTCAAGCAGCGCCGCCTGGAGCAGGCCAACGCGCGCATCGCGAACCAGCTGGAAAACTCCGAGAAGATGTACCGCTACCTGGTGGATTCGTCGCCGGACATCATCTACACGCTGAACCACGAAGGCAAGTTCACGTTCATCAACGACCGCGCCTACCAGCTGCTCGGCTACAAGCGCGAAGAACTCATCGGCCAGCATTACTCGATCCTCGTGCACGACGAAGACCTGGAGCGCGCGCGCTACGTCTTCAACGAGCGCCGCGTCGACGAGCGGGCCTCGCGCAACGTCGAGCTGCGCCTGAAGTGCCATGCGGGCGCGAACCAGGAACGCACGTTCAACAACACGCTGATGACGATCTCGCTGAACGCCATCGGCATGCACGTGCCCGACCAGGAAGTCAGGAAGCTCGAGTTCTACGGCACGTACGGCGTCGCGCGCGACATCACGGACCGCAAGCGCGCGGAAGAAGTCATCTCGTACCAGGCCTACCACGACATCCTGACCGACCTGCCGAACCGCATCCTGTTCAAGGACCGCCTCGGCCTCGCCGTCATCCAGGCCAAGCGCAAACAGACGGAACTGGCCGTGATGTTCATCGACCTGGACCGCTTCAAGCTCGTCAACGACACGCTCGGCCACGTGAAGGGCGACGAGCTGCTGCAGCAGGCCGCGGGCCGCCTGAAGGAATGCCTGCGCAAGGGCGACACGCTGGCACGCCAGGGCGGCGACGAATTCACCATCGTGCTGCCGGAGCTGCGCGACCGCGACGACGCGCGCATGGTGGCCGACAAATTCCTCGAAGTGCTGCAGGAACCGTTCGACCTGGACGGCCACGCCGTGCACATCTCGGCCTCGATCGGCATCGCCGTCTATCCGGCCCACGGCGAATCGATCGACGAGCTGCTGCGCCACGCCGACATCGCCATGTACCAGATCAAGGGACAGGGCAAGAACGGCCACGCGTTCTACGACCCGTCGATGCAGGACGTGTCGCACCAGAAGATCGCGCTGGAACAGAGCCTGCGCCGCGCGCTCGAGAACAACGAGCTGGAGATGTACTACCAGCCGCAGATCGACGCCATCAGCGGCCGCATCGTCGGCGCCGAGGCGCTGATGCGCTGGAACCACCCGACGCGCGGCATCGTGTCGCCGGGCGAATTCCTGCCGTTCGCCGAAGAGAACGGCCTGATGCTGCCGATCTCGGACTGGATGATCGGCGCGCTGTGCCGCGACATGCTGCAGTGGAAGAACATCGGCGGCAACCAGGTGCGCCTGTCGCTGAACCTGTCGCCGCAATACCTCGACCGCGGCGATTTCTTCGAAAAGATGCGCGGCGCGCTCCTGCGTTACGGGATCGCGCCGAGCCAGATCGAAGTCGAAATCACCGAGAACATCTGCATCCGCAACCCGCAGCACGCGATCGAACAGCTCAACAAGCTGGGCCAGCTGGGCGTCTCCGTCACGATCGACGATTTCGGCACCGGCTATTCGTCGCTGGCGTACCTGCACCGCTTCCCGGTCCACACGATCAAGATCGACCAGTCGTTCGTCAAGGAGATCCACGACGAGCACGGGCACTATCCGGTGGTCCTGGCCATCATCTCGATCGCGCGCGGCCTGGGCCTGAACCTGATCGCGGAAGGCGTCGAGACGGACTCGCAGGCCCGCTACCTGCGCGCGAACGGCTGCCTGACGATGCAGGGCTATCTGTACCACCGCCCGATGCCGCTCGGCCGCTTCATCGACGTGCTGCGCACGCAGGGGGTGCCGGCGGGCGTCTCGAACGTGCTCGCCTTCCAGGCCTGATGCGTCATGCCCAGCGAGATCGACGCTCGCCATACCGCTGAGTTCTTGCGGGTCAAGGCGCTCGCGGAGCGCGGTGTCGCCACGGCCCAGCACAGCCTGGGCTTCATGTACGTGAACGGCCAGGGCGTGCCGCGCAACTACGAGCTGGCCGTCGCGTGGTATCGCATGGCCGCCAGCAGCGGCCTCGAACAGGCGCAGTACAACCTTGGCGTGATGTACCAGAAGGGCCAGGGCGTGGAGCAGGACCTGGGCCAGGCGCTGTACTGGTACCGGCAGGCCGCGGAGCAGGGCTACGTGCAGGCCCAGTACAACCTGGGCTGGCTGTATGCGAAAGGACAGGGCACGGCGGCCGACGTGCACGAGGCGCTGCACTGGTTTAACAAGGCCGCAGGACAGGGCGACCCCGGCGCCCAGCACAATCTCGGCATGATGTATGAGGGCGGCAAGGGCGTCGCCCAGGACCTCGTGCTGGCCATCGAGTGGTATCGCAAGGCGGCCGAGCAGAATTACGCGCGCTCCCAGTTCAATCTCGCGCTCCGGTACGACAGCGGACAGGGCATCGCGCGCGACGTGCAGCAGGCCATCCACTGGTTCCGCAAGGCGGCGGAGCAGGGCTATGCGCCCGCCCAGTTCAACCTGGGCCTGCGTTACGACAAGGGGCAGGACCTGCCGCAGGACAGCGAGAAGGCGATCCTGTGGTACGGCCGCGCGGGAGAACAAGGCCACGCCAGCTCGCAGTTCAACCTCGCGCTGATCCACGATGCCGGGCACGGCGTCGCGCGCGATCCGCAGGTGGCGCTCGCGTGGTTCCGGCGCGCGGCCGAGCAGGGCCACGCGGGCGCGCAGGAGAACCTGGGCCTGCGTTATGAACATGGCCAGGGCGTCGAACAGGATTACGCGCAGGCCGCGCACTGGTACGCCCTCGCGGCGGAGCAGGGCTTCGCGGGCGCGCAGTACCACCTCGGCCAGTTGTATGACGCGGGCCATGGCGTGGCGCAGGATCCGTCGATCGCGCTGGACTGGTATCGCAAGGCCGCGGAACAGGGGCATTTGCGCGCGCAGTTCGACCTCGCGCTGCGTTTTGAGAGCGGCAACGGCGTGCGGCAGGACGAGCGCGAAGCCGCGTACTGGTACCGCAAGGCGGCCGACCAGGACTACGCGCCCGCGCAGTACGCGCTGGGCCAGCTCCTCGACCGCGACGACACGGGCACGGTCGATCCGCGCCAGGCGACGATGTGGTATCGCAAGGCGGCCGAGCAGGGTCACGCGCTCGCGCAGTTCGCGCTGGGCCTGCGCCACGACAGCGGCCACGGCGCCGAGCGCGATTACGAGACCGCCCATTTCTGGTACCTGTGCGCCGCGCGCCAGGGTCATGCGCGCGCCCAGTTCAATCTCGGTGTCATGTATGCGGCGGGGCAGGGCGTGCCGCTCGATCTCGTCGAAGCCTATGCGTGGCTGCACCGCGCGGGCGCGGCCGGCATCGCGCCTGCCGCGACCTACATCCGGCGCGTGGCCGCGCGCATGGAGCCGGCCTTATTGGCGCAAGCTAACGGGTACATTGGAGCGGCGTAGGGTGGGCGGCCCTCCGCCCACGCGAACGCCGGCATGACGCACACGTCACGCGTGGGCACGTTTCATTTGAGGCCCCCGGCCTCAAATGCCCACCCTACCGCAACGTCCGCGCAAGGAAGGTATCGATCGCCTGCGAGCTGGCCGTCGGCGCGCTCAGGTGCGGGCAGTGGCCCACGTTGTCGATGACTTTCAGCGTGCTGTGCGCCAGGTGGCGGTGCAGCCAGTCGCCCACTTCACGCGGCACGATCAGGTCGTCGCTGCATTGCAGGATCAGGGCAGGGACAGTGGAGCGGGCGACGTCGGCGCGGATGTCGGTCTGGAAGGTCACGCGCGCGAAATGCTTGGCGATGGCCGGGTCGTTGCGGCAGAAGCTGCGCGTCAGTTCCTCGCCCAGTTCCGGACGATTGGGCGCGCCCATGATCGCGGGCGCCATCTTGCGCGACCAGTCGATGAAATTCGTCTCCATCGCCCGCAGCAGGCCGTCGATGTCCTCGCGGTTGAAGCCGCCGATGTAATCGTCGTCGTTGATATAGCAGGGCGAGGGTCCGACGAGGACCTGGGCGAGGAAGCGCTCCGGCGCCGCCACCGTCGCCAGCAGGGCGATCGACGCGCCGACCGAGTGTCCGACCACGATGGTGGGGCCGGCCGCGCAGGCGTCGAGCACCTCCAGCAGATCCGTCACGTGGCCCCGCAGGCTCGCGTACTTCGTGCGGTCGTAGGCTTCCCAGTCGGAGAGTCCGCTGCCGGTGAGGTCGTACAGCACGACGCGGAAGCGTTCCGCATAGGCCGGCGCCAGGAAGCGCCACATCGTCTGGTCGCAACCGAAACCGTGCATGAACACCATGGTGGCCGGACCCGAGCCGGTCACGTGGACGTTGTTGCGAAACTGTACAGACATGGTGAATCCTGGCCGAAACGTGGTGCGATCCATCGATATTATCATTACGAAATGAAACTTAGCTGACGCGGTTTTGACCCGGCTCAAACTCATAACAGTGCGTTCGCGCACGGCATGGCGGGGACGATTCGCGATATACTGTGCATATATACAGTATTTATTCGGCGATGGAACTCAAAGACAAGCTCGAGATACTGGCCGACGCGGCCAAGTACGACGCCTCCTGCGCCAGCAGCGGCGCGCCGAAGCGCGATTCCGTCGACAAGGACGGGCTGGGCGCGACGAACGGCATGGGCATCTGCCACAGCTATACGCCGGACGGGCGCTGCGTGTCGCTGCTCAAGATCCTGCTGACGAACTTCTGCGTCTACGATTGCCAGTACTGCGTGAACCGGCGCACGTCGAACGTGCCGCGCGCCCGCTTTTCCGTCGACGAGGTCGTGAAGCTCACGCAGGATTTTTACCTGCGCAACTACATCGACGGCCTGTTCCTCAGCTCCGGCATCATCCAGTCGAGCGACTACACGATGGAGCAGCTGGTCGAGGTCGCGCGCCGCCTGCGCGAAGAGCATAAATTCCGCGGCTACATCCATCTGAAAACGATCCCGGATGCCGATCCGCGCCTCATCGAGCTGGCGGGCCGCTATGCCGATCGCCTGTCGGTGAACATCGAGCTGCCCACGCAGGACAGCGTGACGAAGCTCGCGCCCGAAAAGAGCGTCCACACGATCAAGCTGGCGATGGGTTCCATCCGCACGAAGCTGGACGAAAAGGACGACCACCCCAAGGCGCCGACGTTCGCGCCGGCGGGGCAGAGCACGCAGATGATCGTCGGTGCGGACGCCAGCGACGACCAGACGATCCTGAATACCGCGCAGACGCTGTACGGCAGCTACAAGCTGAAACGCGTGTACTACTCCGCGTTCAGCCCGATCCCGCAAAGCCCGACCAGCGTGCCGTCCGCGCCACCGCCGCTGCTGCGCGAGCACCGTTTGTATCAGGCCGACTTCCTGCTGCGCGGCTACGGTTTCACGGCGAAGGAGTTGATGCCGCAAGCCGGCAACCTGGCGCTGGACATCGACCCGAAGCTGGGCTGGGCTCTCGCGAACCGCGACCACTTCCCGCTCGACCTGAACCGCGCGGACGAGACCATGATCGCGCGCGTGCCGGGCATCGGGCTGCGCACCGCGAAGCGCCTGATCGACCTGCGGCGGCTGCGGCGCATCCGCTGGGAAGACCTGTCGCGCCTGCGCTGCAGCCTGAAAAAGCTGGCGCCTTTCGTGATCACGGCGGACTACAAGCCGGCGCAGGGCACCGCGTCGTCCGACCTCCTGCGGCGTAACCTGGCCGACGCGCCGCAGCAGATGAACCTGTGGCCGGAACTGCAGGCGGCATGATGTCCCCGCCGGCCGCAGCCCAGCCCGCGGATCAGCTGGTCCGGGCCGGGCTGCCGCTCATGGTCGAGACATTCGCCGAATGGCGCGAGGCGGCGCGCGAGCTGCTCGTGCACGGCATCCCGCCCGACCAGGTGACGTGGGGCGCGCCGCACATGGACGACCTGCTGGCCGCCGGCGACCTGTTCACGGGTGCGCCGGCCGCCGCCGAGGCACCGCATAATCCTGCCATACCGCCGACCGACGCGCCGGCCGCGCCATTGCGCTCCGCGCCATTGCGCTCCGCGCCATTGCTCTCCGCGCCGCACATCCCGCGTTCGCTGATGGAGATGCTGCAGTCGGCCGCCTGCTGCCGCGTGCCGGACCGCTGGGCCTTCCTGTACCGCGTGATCTGGCGCTGGCAGCAGGGCGAGCACGACGTGCAGTCGCCGGCCGACGAAGATGGCGCCCGGCTGAACGCGATGGTGAAGGCGGTCCGCCGCGAGGAACACGACATGCATGCCTACATCCGCTTCCGCGAGCGCCCGGAAGAAGCCGGCCCGCCGCGCTTCGTCGCCTGGTACGAGCCGCGCCACGACGTGCTGCCCCAGGTGGCCGAGCATTTTGTCAGCCGCATGGGCAAGGTCAGCTGGATGATCGCCACGCCGGAGGCGAGCGTCCTGTGGGATGGCCAGACGCTGCACAACACCGGACCTCTGGTGCGCGACGCGGCCGACCTCGAGGACACCGGTGAGGCCCTGTGGCTGACGTATTACCGCAGCGTATTCAACCCGGCCCGCCTGAACACGAACGTCATGCACCAGCACATCCGGTCGGATCGTTGGAAAAACCTGCCGGAGGCGAAGATCGTGCCGCACATGGTCAGCGAGGCGGCGCTGGGCGCGCGCAAGGTGGGCCAGTACGAGGCCGTCGGCCAGCGCAAGGGCACGACGATCCCGATCGCCCCGGAGGACGCCCAGCCGGAGCGCCAGCAGCCGTCGAAACTGGACGAATGCCGGCGCTGCGAGTTGTGGCAGTTCGCCACCCAGGCCGTCGGCGGAGAAGGCCCCAAGCGCGCGAAGATCATGTTCGTCGGCGAGCAGCCGGGCGACCAGGAAGACCTGGCGGGGCAACCGTTCGTGGGCCCGGCCGGCAAGCTGCTGGACCGCGTGTGCGAGGCGGCCGGCGTCGACCGCGACACGATCTATGTCACCAACGCCGTCAAGCATTTCAAATGGGAGCCGCGCGGCAAGCGCCGCCTGCACAAGACGCCCGTGCAGCGCGAGATCGAGGCCTGCCACTACTGGCTCGACAAGGAACTGGCGAGCGTCAAGCCGACCGTCATCGTGGCCCTGGGTGCCACTGCGCTGAAGTCGGTCCTGCGCACGGCCAATGTCACGCTCAAGAATTCCCTCGGCAAACCGCTGCGCCACGAGGGGCGCTGGGTCGTCACGACCTACCACCCGTCGTACGTGCTGCGCGTGCCGGGCGAGGACGCGAAGCGCGAAGCGTTCAACACGATGGTCGAGGGCCTCAAGCTGGCGCACGAGCTCCTGGAGCGGCCGGTCGACGTCCTCGCCGCACCCGACGCGTAAGCATTGCTCTGGCAACATATGCATGTCAAAGTTGTAACACTTCGTTGCCCCGATAGGCTAAGCTCATCCGTGGCGCTAAGCTTTTGCGCACACAACAACAACGATGGGATGCCCGATGAGCAAACGCTATGCATGTGCGCTTTACCTGAGTTTCCTGACCCTGCCGGTCCTGGCCCAGACCACGCCCCAGCCTGACCCCGCACCGCCGGCCGCCGAAGCCATCGAGGCCGCCCCCGCCACCGTCGTCGTCGAAGGCCGCCGGCCCGGTCCCGGCGTGTGGAAAGTGTCGAAGGGCGATCACGTGATGTGGGTGTTCGGCATGTATGCCCCGTTGCCCCAGAAGATGGAATGGGATGCGGCGCGCGTCGAACGTCTCGTGGCCAAGTCGCAGGAGGTGTTGTTGCCGCCCTTTTTCTCGATCGAGATGGGCTGGTTCCGCGAACTGACCTTAATGCCGTCCATGATCGGCATGGAAAAAAATCCGGACGGCGCCAAGTTGCAGGACCTGCTGCCGCCAGACGTTTATGCGCACTGGCAAGTCTTGAAGGACAAGTACATCGGCAAGGACGAGAGCGTCGAGCGTGTCCGGCCGTTTTTCGCGGCCGAAAAGCTGCTGCATGCCGGTCTGAACAAGAACGGCCTCACGTACAGCACCGCCGTGAGCGACCAGGTCGGGAAGATCGCGAAGCAGAACAAGGTCAAGACGACGCCGACACATCTCGCCGTCGAACTCGACGACCCGCGCCGTGCGGTGAAGGAGTTCAAGAAGATGCAGATGGAAGACCTGACCTGCTTCACGAAGACGCTGCAGCGACTGGATGGCGACATCGAGGCGATGCGCGTGCGTGCCAATGCCTGGGCCAACGGCAACATCGCGGAAATTGCCCGCCTCGATTACACGGCACGGGACGAGGCCTGCGGCGATGCCCTGCTGAACAGTCCGGTGACCAGGACGACGCCCGAGCTGCAAAACGTCCGCGCACGCATCCGTGCCAACTGGCTGAAGGCGGCTGAGAAATCGCTGGCCACCAACACGTCGACGTTCGCGCTGCTGAACATGCAGGACGTCGTCGGCCCGACCAGCTACCTGGCCGACCTGCAGGCGAAGGGTTATACGGTCGAGAGCCCGAAATAAGGAAGTCCACATGAGGAAGAGAATCAACCGATATGTGCTCTGGCTGGGCCTGCTGGCCCTGCCGGTGTTCGCCCAAAGCGTGGATCCGGTCGTCGACCCGAACGTCATTCCCGCGACCGTCGTCGTCGAAGGCCGCCGTCCCGGCCCCGGCGTGTGGAAAGTGTCGAAGGGAACGCACGTGATGTGGGTCTTCGGGACGTATGCGCCGCTGCCGGCGAAGATGGAGTGGGATACGGCGCGCGTCGAACGGCTCGTGGCGAAGTCGGAGGAAGTCCTGATGCCGCCCGTTGCGAAAGCCCACATCGGTTTCTTCCGCGGACTGACGGCCTTGCCGAGCCTCATCGGCATCAAGCGCAATCCGGACGATGCCGTCCTGCACGACGTCGTCCCGGCCGACGTGTACGCGCACTGGACGGTGCTGAAGGCCAAGTACATCGGCGACGACGACGGCATCGAGCACTACCGGCCCGTCTTCGCGGGCGAGGAATTGCTGCTCGCCGGCCTCAAGAAAAGCGGCCTGAGCTATGGAAGCGAAGTGCTCGGCAAGATCGAGGACATCGCGAAAAAGAACAAGGTCAAAACGAGCGACTCGGGCTACGACGTGATGGTCGACGACCCGCGCAAGCTCGTGCGCGACTTCAAGAATTCGCAGGTCGACGATCTCGTCTGCTTCACGAAGACGCTCGACAGCCTGGACACCGATCTCGAAACGATGCGCGTGCGCGCGAACGCCTGGGCCAACGGCGACATCGCCGAGATCCGCGGCCTGAACTTTGCGGAGCGCCGCGATGCGTGCCTGGATGCCGTCATGAACAGCTCGATCGCGAAAGACGCCGCGGCCCTGCGCCAGGTGCGCCAGCGTCTGCGGTCGTCGTGGTTGAAGGCGGCGGAAACCGCGCTGGCCAGCAATGCCGCCACCTTCGCCGTGCTGGAGATCCAGGACATCGTCGGCCCGGGGAGCTACCTGGCCAGCCTGCAGGCGAGGGGGTACGCGGTCGAAAGTCCCAGATAACTACGCTACGCCGATTCGCCCGCCACTCCCAGGTCGTCCTCGCGCGACGCGGCCTGGGACACGCGGGCACCCGGCGGCACGTCATGCGTCACCCAGACATTGCCGCCGATAACGGCGCCCTTGCCGATCGTGATGCGGCCCAGCACGGTGGCGCCGGCGTAGATGACGACGTCGTCCTCGACGACGGGATGGCGCGGCAATCCCTTCTGTAATGTGCCGTCGACATTCGCGGGGAAGCGCTTGGCGCCCAGCGTGACGGCCTGGTACAGGCGCACGCGCTGGCCGATGACGGCCGTCTCGCCGATCACGACGCCCGTGCCGTGGTCGATGAAGAAGCCGGCGCCGATCGTCGCGCCCGGGTGGATGTCGATGCCCGTCTCCGCGTGCGCCTGCTCGGCGATGATGCGCGCGAGCAGCGGCAGACCGAGCCCGTACAGGCAGTGCGCGAGGCGGTAGTGGATCATCGCGTGGATGCCCGGATAGCACAGCAGCACCTCGTCGACGCTGCGCGCGGCCGGGTCGCCCTGGAAGGCGGCGATCACGTCGCTGTCGAGCAGCGTGCGGATGCCGGGCAGGGCACCGCCGAACGCGCGCGTGGCGTCGAGCGCCTGCGGTTCGATGTCGGTATCGGCCAGGTGGCGCAGCGCGGCGCTGTAGCGCAGCTCGATGCGCACCTGGCGCAGCAGTGCGTGCAGGGCGGTGTCGAGCGCGTGGGCGACGTGGAAATCCTCGCTTTCCGGGCGCAGGTCGGGCGGGCCCAGGCGCAGCGGAAACAGCACGCCCTTCAGCTGCCCCACGATGGTCGCCAGCGCTTCGCGCGACGGAAACTCGATGCCGCGCACTTCGCCGGCCGGACGATGGGCCTGGCGCCATTGGCGGCGCGCCTCGTGCAGGTCGCGCACGATCGCGCCGATGTCGAAGTCGGCCATCAGTCGTGCTCCCGGAGGCAATGTTGGTCAGAAAGATATGGCGTCACGGTGCCTCCGCTATGCTGATGGACGAGTGTTCAATATACGAGCCCATCCACGGGTGGCTCAACGAATTTTTCGACACAAGCTCATGTCGAAAAATGTCTAAGGTGACAAAAGAACGTGAACCCGCGTAGAATGCGGGCAACGCGGGTGTAGCTCAATGGTAGAGCAGAAGCTTCCCAAGCTTACGACGAGGGTTCGATTCCCTTCACCCGCTCCACACCCGAACGTCTCCTCAAAATGCCCAGCCCGACCAGCCCCAGCCCGACCAGCGCCAGCGACGCCGGCTCCGGAACGCCGCGGTCGACGTGATCGACCACCACGTTGTCCAGGTAGTTGAAGCCCGGATCGTTGTGGGTGATGAAGCTCAGCGTCGCGTTGTCGGATGCGGCGATGAAGGACAGCACGAAGCGGCCGCTGTCGAGCGTCTCGAAAAACAGCGTGTCGTCCAGCGCGACGGCCATCCTGCCCCGGTTCACGATCGTGTCGAAGCTGAGCGAATAGGTGTCGCCGGCGACCGTGGCAATCGTCTGGTTCAGCCAGGCGTCCGTGCCGGATGCGCCGTCGCGCCACCGTTCGCCTCCGAAGCTGGAGAAGTCGGTGTTGCCCGTCAGTGTCCAGTCGCTGCCCCCGGCAGCGAAATCGCCGTTCCTGACGAGGTTGGCGCTCGCGGACGCGCTCATGGCCAGCAGGGCAATAGCGCAGAACAGTTTTTTCATAAAATTCTCCAGGAATCCATCATTATTACTCATGGGAAAATATTAATTGAAAATATGCTTGGGCTTCGGTTGAGCTGGATCAAAAGAGGTGCCTGTCTTCGCCCGTAATACGTGCCGTCGCGGCCGTATCGCCGTGCGCGCCCTGCGGCAAGCCCTTATGGCACACTGGTGTTGTCACCCCAACCAGTATCAATCATGCAACAAGACGGACGACCTCCTGACGACAGCAACGCCGGCGCCCTGATGTTCCTGAGCGGCGGCGGCGAAGTGGGCGCGATGATGCGTGCACACGACTGGTCCACGTCGCCGCTGGGCCATCCGCGCACGTGGCCGCAGGCGCTGCGCACGGTCGTCGGGCTGATGCTGAACTCGAAGTTCCCCATGTTCGTTGCCTGGGGCACCGAACTCGCCTTCCTGTACAACGATCCGTATCGGGACATTCTGGGCGACAAGCATCCGGCCGCGCTGGGCGGACGGTTCCACGACATCTGGGCCGAGATCTGGCACGACATCCACCCGCTGATCGAACGCGCCCTGCGCGGCGAGGCGACGTATGCCGACCGCCTGTACCTCGTGATGAACCGCCACGGCTACGACGAACCGACCTGGTTCACGTTCTCGTATTCGCCCGTGCGCGACGGGAACGGGGCGATCGCCGGCATGTATTGCGCGTGCGTCGAGGTCACCGACCAGGTGCTGGCCGAGAAATACCGCAACGAGGAGAACGAGCGGCTGCGCGGCCTGTTCTCGCAGGCGCCGGGGATCATGGCCGTGCTGCGCGGTCCCGAGCACGTGTTCGAGCTCACGAACCAGTCGTACATGCAACTGGTCGGCCACCGCCCGATCGTCGGCAAGCGCGCGCGCGATGCCTTGCCGGAAATCGTGGGCCAGGGCTTCCTCGAATTGCTCGACCGCGTGTACGCGACGGGCGAGCCGTTCGTCGGTCATGCGCTGCCCGTGCGCCTGCAGCGCGAACCGGAAGGGCCGCTGGAAGAGCGCTACATCGACTTCGTCTACCAGCCGATCCGCGACGAGAACGGGGCCGTCAGCGGCATCTTCGTGGAAGGCAGCGACGTCACCGACCGCAAGCTCGTCGAGGACGAGCTGCGCGCCGCCAACCGCCAGAAGGACCAGTTCCTCGCGATGCTGGCGCACGAGTTGCGCAATCCGCTCGCGCCCATCATGACGGCGGCCCAGCTGCTCAAGCTCGGCCGGCTGGACGCCAAGAGCGTGGCCAACGCAAGCGACATCATCGTGCGCCAGGCCGAGCACATGACGGACCTCGTCAACGACCTGCTGGACGTCTCGCGCGTCACGCGCGGCCTCGTCACCCTGGCGAAGGAAGAGCTGGACCTGAACGTGATCGTGTCCGCGGCCGTCGAGCAGGTGCGGCCGCTGATCGACGCGCGCCGCCATGCGCTGACCCTGCAGCTCTCGGGCCAGCCGACGCACGTGACGGGCGACCGCACGCGCCTCGTGCAGGTCATCTCGAACATCCTGAACAACGCCGCCAAGTACACGGCGCCCGGCGGCCGCATCGTGCTGGACGTGACCGTGGGCGACGAGCGGGCGACCGTGTCCGTGCGCGACAACGGCGTCGGCATCGCCTCCGAAGTCCTGCCGTACATCTTCGACCTGTTCACCCAGGCCGAGCGCACGCCCGACCGGTCGCAGGGCGGACTCGGGATCGGCCTGGCGCTGGTGAAAAGCCTCGTCGCGCTGCACGGCGGCAGCGTGCATGCGCGGAGCGACGGCCTGGGGCAGGGCAGCGAGTTTTCGATCTGCCTGCCGTGCGTGGTGCGCCCGCCGGCCGAGCCGGCGAGCGGCGGCGGCGCGGCGGCGGATGCGGTCCCGGACAATGGCAACCTGCGCGTGCTGGTCGTGGACGACAATGCCGACGCGGCCCAGATGCTGGCCGCGCTGCTCGAAGTGCAGGGGCACGCGGTCAGCGTCGAATACGATGCGCGCGGCGCGCTGGCGCGGGCGCGGAGCGAGCATCCGGACGTCCTGCTGCTCGACATCGGCCTGCCCGACATGGACGGCTACGAACTGGCGCGGCGCCTGCGTGCCCAGCCCGAGAACGCGGGCGCCACGCTCGTCGCCCTGACCGGCTATGGCCAGAACCAGGACCGCGAGGAAGCGCAGCAGGCCGGCTTCGACCATTACCTCGTCAAGCCGGCCGACCTGAACGAGGTCAACGAGGTGCTGGCCCAGGCGGAAGCGCGGCGCTGAAACGCCAAGCGTGTGCATATTGCCGCGCGGAACAAGGAGCGCTATCCTAGGTGCATGCCTCCCGCGTGCGCTGCGCGCCGGGGCGGCGTATTTTCGTACCATGGTAAAAGCGGGCGAATACGGGGACCAGTGTATGTACGAAACCATCGAAGAACCGCAAGTCAGCAGCCTCCTCGAACGGCGCGGCGGGCAGGCCGCGCCGCAGGTCGCGGGGCCGGACATGGGTGGCGCGGCGGCGTCGCGGCCGGCGCATCGGGTGCCGGCGTCCGTGCCGGCCGACATGGCGCGTGGAACCGCGGCGCAGCCGGGCGTGCGGCGCGTGCTCGTCGTCGACGACAATGCCGATGCCGCCCAGACGGTGGCGATGCTGCTGGAAGTGCTGGGCCACGAGACAGCCGTCGAATACGACCCGCTGCAGGCGCTCGCCGTCGCGCGTGAACGGTCCTTCGACGCGTTCGTCCTCGACATCGGCCTGCCGGGCATGGACGGCCACGAGCTGGCGCGCCAGATCCGCGCGCTGCCGCAGGCGGCCGGGGCGCTGTTCATCGCGCTCACGGGCTATGGCCAGCAGCAGGACCGCGACGCGTCGAAGGCCGCGGGTTTCCATTACCATTTCGTGAAGCCTGCCGACGTGGATGCGCTGGCGCGGGCGCTGGCGAAGGGAACCCCCCCGGCCTGACGCGGCGCCCTGTCATCATCCTGTCACTTTCACTTCTTACACTGCGAGTTGCTGAACAGTAACTGAGCGTGCATCCCCCGCACGCCTTTCTGACGGAACCCGCATGTCCAAGTCCAGTGCGCACACCGCCCCGCGCACCCACCGATTCCTGGCGCTGCTGTGGCCCGCGCTGGCCCTGCTCGTCTGTGCCGCCCTCTGGACCGCCACCATCCTGCATGCCGGCGCGGAACGCCGGCGCGCCGAGGAGCAGGCGTTCAAGGAGGCCGACGCGTATGCCGAGGCGTATGAGCAGTACGTCACGCGCTCGGTCGCCCAGGTCGACCAGATCACCATGCAGCTCAAGCACAGCTGGGAGCATGCGCATGACCGCAGCCTGATCGAGAACATGCGCCGCGACGGCATGTTCACCGACGCCGCTTTCGTCAACGTGAGCGTGATCGGGCCCGACGGCGCGGTCCGCTCCTCGAGCCGCATCCCCCAGCGCGGGTTGAACCTGTCCCGGGCCGACTTCTTCGTCCAGCACCGCAACGCCATCTCGACCGCCCTGCGCATCGGCACGCCGCCGCCGGAACTGGAAGAAGCCCGCGGCACCATCCTGTTCACGCGCCGGCTCGACACGCAGGACGACGGATTCGACGGCGTGCTGCTGATGGCCGTCGACGCCGCGTATTTCACGTCGTTCGTCAGCTCGCCCACGCTGGGGCCGGGCAGCCTGCTGGCGCTGGTCGGCACCGACAACGCCCTGCGCGTCGAGCAGGACGCCAGCGGCATCGTGCGGTCGATGGGCGCCGCGTCGCTGCTGCCCGCGAACGCCGACCGCTGGCCGGTCGCGCGCGGCGTGCAACTGGTCGACGGGCAGGGCGGCTTTGCCGACGGCGAGCCGCGCGTACTGGGCTGGCGCCGCTCCGGCGCGTATCCGCTCGTGGCCCTCGTCGCGCTGTCGCACACGGCCGTGCTGGAAGCGGCCGACGCCTACTGGACCGACAGCCGCAACCACACGCTGTTGGCGACCGCCGTCCTGGCCTTGCTCGCGCTGGGCGCGAGCGTGCTGTCGCTGCGCGCAGCAAAGCGGGCGCGCGAGCGGGCCGAGATCCAGCGCGCCTACCGCACGGCCACCGACAGCGGCAACGACGGTTTCTACATGATCGCGCCGGTGCGCGACCGCAAGGGCCAGACGGTCGATTTCCGCATCGTCGATTGCAACGAGCGCGGCGCCTTCTTCTACGGCACCACGCACGCGCAACTCGTCGGCAGCCTGATTTCGCAACTCCACCACGGCAAGTCTTTCGACGACCTGACCGCCAACTACCGCACGGCGCTGGCCGTCGGCTTCCACCAGGAAGACCGGCGCATGCCCGACAATAACCGGCTGAACATCCGCTGGGGCCACCGCCGCATCGTGCGCGTGGGCGACAACCTCGCCGTCACCTTGCAGGACATCAGCGAGCGCAAGGAACACGAATCCCAGCTCGCGCGCCTGGCCAACGAGGACAGCCTCACCGGCCTGCCGAACCGTCACTGGTTCCTGAACTTCGTGCCGGTGGCGCTGGCGCGCGCGGACGATGGCGACCACGGCGCCGCGCTGCTGTTCATCGACCTCGACGAATTCAAGCAGGTTAACGACACGCACGGCCACGCCGTCGGCGACCGCCTGCTCCAGCTGGCGGCCGAGCGCCTGTTGTCGCAACTGCGTCCGGGCGACAGCGTGGCGCGCTTCGGCGGCGACGAATTCGTCGTCCTGTTGAGCCCCTTCGACAGCGACCAGCAGGTGTCCATCGTCGCCGCGCGCATCGTCGACGCGTTCAGCAAGCCGTTCCCGATCGGCGACGACCAGCACATGATCGGCGCCTCGGTCGGCATCGCCGTGTACCCGCGCGACGGTCTGGATGCGGCCACCCTGATCCGCCACGGCGACATCGCCATGTACGCGGGCAAGGCGGAAGGCAAGGGCCAGTACCGCTTCTTCGACCCCGCGCAATCGAACGTCCTCAAGACGCGCACCCAGCTGCGCCAGCGCCTGCTGGAAGCGATCGACAAGCGCCAGTTCGTGCTGCACTACCAGCCGCGCGTGGACACGCGCTCGGGCGAACTCCTGAGCATGGAAGCGCTGCTGCGCTGGGAGCATCCGCAGCTGGGCATGATCCGTCCGGACGAATTCATCCCGCTGGCCGAAGCGAGCGGCCTGATCGTGCCGATCGGCGCCATCGTCATCGACCAGGCCTGCGCCCAGCTGGCGGCCTGGCGCGCGCACGGCGCGGTGCCGGTGCCCGTGTCGATCAACGTCTCGCCGAAGCAGTTCCTGCGCGGCAGCGTGCAGCGCGAGCTGGAAGAGGCGCTGGCCCGCCACGGCGTGCCGGCCTGCCTGCTCGAAGTGGAGATCACGGAGTCCGCGATGATGGGCGACCAGGCCGAGATCCTCGCCGAGCTGGCCGCGATCCGCGCACTGGGCGTCAAGCTGCACGTCGACGATTTCGGCACCGGTTACTCGTCGCTGTCGCAACTGCAGCGCATGAAGATGGACGTGCTCAAGGTCGACCGCTCGTTCACGGCCGAACTGGGACGCTCGCGCGAAGGCACCGTGTTCTTCCAGGCCATCGTGTCGATGGCGCACGCGCTCGGGATGGAAGTCGTGGCGGAAGGCGTCGAGAACGAGGAACAGCTGCAGATCCTGCGGGCGCTGAAGTGCAACGAGGTGCAGGGGTATTTCGTCGCACGGCCGCTGCCGGCGGCGGGGATTGCGCCGTTGCTGGCGCAGCGCTATCTGTTCAAGGAAGCGCTAGCGGCATAACACTCGTAACGCTTGCTACGTCGTCCCCGCGCAGGCGGGGATCCAATTTAGCGTGCGTCGCGGCAGCGCTGGCAAAATTGGGCCCCTGCCTTCGCAGGGGCGACGGTTCAGGCGCCCAGCAGACTCCCCGTCCGCCACGCCTCCGCCCCCGCGATCTTACAGACATGCATCCCGCGCAGCAGGTGCCGATGCGCCGTGCTGGCGAACAGCACGCCGGACTGCGTGGACCGCAACGCCGTCGTCCTGCCGCTGACCGGGTCGACGATGTCGGCGACGGCATCGCCTGCCTGCACCCGGTCGCCCAGCTGTTTCAGGAACACGAGAACGCCCGCATGCGGCGCGTGCAGCGGCTCCACGCCTTCCAGCGGCGTCGGCTCGCACAGCGGCGCCGGCAGCGGCTCGACGGGAAGGTCGACCACGCCTTCGCGCGCCAGGTATTGCAGCAGCGCGTGCGCATCCCGCTCGGCCAGGTCGTAGCGCACGTCGTTCTCGCCGCGCAGCTCGACCGTCACGCCCACGCAGCCGGACGGGATCGGGAAACGGTCGCCGAAGTGTGCCGCCAGTTCCCACCACACGCGGCTGCAGGCCTCGTCGAACGGCTCGCCGCCGGATTCGGTCGCCAGCAGCACGACATGCGCGCCCATCAGCGCGGCCAGCGGTTTGACGCGCTCCGCCAGCGGCGTGCCCGTGTACATGTGCAGCACGGCCTCGTTGTCGCAATGGAGGTCGAGCATGATGTCGGCGTCGATCGCCATGCCCAGCAGCGTCTTCTTGAGTTCTTCGGTCGCGTTTTTCGGCAGCCACGCGGCCACTTCGCGCCGCGCATGCTCGCGCACGAGGGCCGCGTTGGCGGTGGGATCCGTGCCCAGCTTGCCCTCGAGGGACGTCTTCAACGCCGCGGCCACATGCCGGTACGAACGGTTGAAATTGGTGCCGGTGGCGAGGTCGAAGCGCCCGAACGGCGCGCCGTGGATCACCTGCGACAGCCCGATCGGATTCGCGGCCGGCACCAGGATGATCTCGCCGGTGACCTTGTGTTCCGCATCCAGCCGGTCGAGCTCACGGCGCAGGACGTGCGCGACGAGCATCGCGGGCACCTCGTCCGCATGCAGCGATGCCTGGATGTAGACCTTCCTGCCGCTGCCGGGCGCGCCGTAGTGGAAGGACGTCAGGCGGTAGGCGGCGACGTTGTCTTCGGTGGCGATCGGGTGGGTCTGCTGGCGCATGGTGGCTCCTGGTTGCAACAGATGCATTATGTCCGAGATCGCGGCTGCATAGCGCCGGGTTATAATGGCGCCCGTTTTTTCATCACTTCACCTGATCCCCATGCCTTCCGATACGCCTACCAACGAGCAGGGCCGCGCCATGCTCTACGACCCGACCGAACGCCGCATCCGCAGTTTCGTCACCCGCGCCGGCCGCCTGTCGACCGGCCAGGCGCGCGCGCTGGAAGCGTACGGCCCGCATTACCTGATCGAGTACCGCAAGGCCCAATTCGATTTCCACGCCCCGTTCGGCCGCACCGCGCCGCTGATCCTGGAGATCGGTTTCGGCATGGGCGACACGACGGCGCACATCGCCAGGGCGATGCCGGACAAGGATTTCGTCGGCGTCGAAGTGCACACGCCGGGCGTGGGCAGCCTCCTGAAACTGGCTGGCGAACAGGACATCCAGAATCTGCGCATCATCCAGCACGATGCCGTCGAGGTGTTGAACAACATGATCGGCGACGGGACGCTGGCGGGCGTGCACATCTTTTTCCCCGACCCGTGGCACAAGGCGCGTCACAACAAGCGCCGCCTGATCCAGCCGCCGTTCGTGCAACTGCTGTGCCAGAAGCTGGCGCAGGGCGGCTACATCCATTGCGCGACGGACTGGGAAGATTACGCGGTGCAGATGCTGGAAGTGCTCGGTGCGGAGCCGGCACTGCGGAACACGGCCGAAGGCTATGCGGAAAAGCCGTCCTACCGCCCGCTGACCAAGTTCGAGAACCGCGGCCTGAAACTGGGCCACGGCGTGTGGGACCTCGTGTTCACGAAACGATAACGCCTGCATTGCGTGGGCACGGGGTGCCCACCCTACGGCATCAACATATCGTAGGGTGGGCTCCCCGAGCCCACGCGCTGCGTTACACCATCTCGCTGATGATCCCGACGATCTCGTCGCCGTAGGACGTCAGCTTCTTCTCGCCGACGCCCGAGACGCCGCGCAACTGGTCGAGCGACACCGGCTTGACCTTGGCGATCTCGCGCAGGGTGGCGTCCTGGAACACGACGTACGCGGGCACGCCGTGCGCGCGCGCCGTCTCGACGCGCCACCAGCGCAGCTTGTCGAAGATCGCCTGTTCCGACTTCGACAGTTCGACTTCCTCGTAGCTGCCGCGCGGCGTGGACGTGCGCTTGGGTTTCACGGGTTTCTGGTACTGGCGCAGCTGCACCTTCTGCTCGCCTTTCAGCACGGGCCGCGCCGCTTCCGTCAGCTTCAATGAACTGAACGCGTCGTGGTCGACGGTGACGAGGCCGAGGGCGATCGTCTGGCGCACGATGGCGCGCCATTCCTGCTCGCCGCGCTCGGCGCCGACGCCGAACACGGTCAGCTTGTCGTGGTGCCACTGGACGATGCGTTCGGACGACACACCGCGCAGCACGTCGATCACGTGGCCGGCCGCGAAGCGCTGGTCGACGCGGTAGATGGCCGAAAGCAGCTTTTGCACGGGCACCGTCGCGTCGAACGACGTCGGCGGAATGAGGCACGTGTCGCAGTTGCCGCACGGGCCGGAGCGCTCGCCGAAGTATTCCAGCAGGCGCATGCGCCGGCAGCTGAGCGTTTCGCACAGGCCCAGCATCGCGTCGAGCTTGGACGACAGCACGCGCTTGAAATTCTCGTCGGCCTCGGACTCGTCGATCATGCGGCGCTGCAGCACGACGTCCTGCAAACCGTAGGCCATCCAGGCATTCGACGGCAGACCGTCGCGGCCCGCGCGGCCCGTCTCCTGGTAATAGCCTTCCAGCGATTTCGGCAGGTCGAGGTGGCAGACGAAGCGCACGTCCGGCTTGTCGATGCCCATGCCGAACGCGATGGTCGCCACCATCACGATGTTATCTTCGCGCAGGAAGCGGGCCTGGTTGTCGGCCCGCAGCGCATACTCCATGCCCGCGTGATAGGGCAGGGCGCGGATGCCGTTCTCGTTGAGAAATTCCGCGGTCTCCTCGACCTTCTTGCGCGACAGGCAGTAGACGATGCCCGAGTCGCCCGGGTGTTCCGCCGTGATGAAGTCGAGCAGCTGCTTGCGGCCGTTCGTCTTTTCGACGATGGCGTAGCGGATGTTCGGACGGTCGAACGACGACACGAATTGCCGCGCCTCTTCCAGCTGCAGGCGCTGGGCGATCTCGGCGCGCGTGAGCTGGTCGGCGGTCGCCGTCAGCGCGATGCGCGGCACGTGCGGGAAGCGCTCGTGCAGGATCGACAGGCGGATGTATTCGGGCCGGAAGTCGTGGCCCCATTGCGACACGCAGTGCGCTTCGTCGATGGCGAACAGCGAGATGTGCGCGGACTCGAACAGTTCCAGGCAGCGCTGCGTCATCAGACGCTCGGGCGCCACGTAGACGAGGTCCAGCTCGCCGGTGCGCACCATGCGTTCGATGCGCAGCGTTTCTTCGAACGTCTGCGTCGAGTTCAGGAACGCGGCGCGCACGCCCACTTCGGCCAGCGCGTCGACCTGGTCCTGCATCAGCGCGATCAGCGGGGAAACGACGACGCCGACGCCGTCGCGCAGCAGTGCGGGGATCTGGTAGCACAGCGACTTGCCGCCGCCGGTGGGCATCAGCACGAGCGCATCGCCGCCGGACGCCACGTGCTCGACGATGTCGCCCTGCTGCCCGCGGAAGGCGGGGTAGCCGAAGACCGTCTGCAGGATCTGCAGCGCGCGTTGCTCGATGTCGCTCGTCATGACGTTACTTGCTGCTCTCAGATTACTCGGCCCAGACCACCCAGCCGAAATGGGCGGTGATCAGGATGACCACACCGAATACGATACGGTACCAGGCGAAGCCCGTGAAGTCGTGCGTGCTGATGAAGCGCAACAGCCAACGTACGCACAGGAAGGCGGAAATGAACGCGGCCACGCCGCCGATCAGGAACAGCGGCAGGTCGGACGCGTGCAGGTCGTGGCGCGCCTTGAAGACGGAGTACACGGTCGCTGCCAGCAGGGTCGGAATCGCGAGGAAGAACGAGAATTCCGTCGCGGCCGTGCGCGACAGGCCGAACAGCATGCCGCCGATGATCGTCGCACCCGAACGGCTCGTGCCCGGGATCAGCGCGAAGCACTGGGCGCAGCCGACCTTGAACGCATCGACGACGGTCATGTCGTCCACGGTCTGGATGCGGTGCGCGCCCGGCAGCACCTTGTGGCGGCGCTCCGCCCACAGGATCACGAACGCGCCGACGATGAACGCCAGGGCCACGGGCACCGGCGCGAACAGGTGCGCCTTGATCGCCTTGCTGAACAGGAAGCCCAGCACGGCCGCCGGCAGGAACGCGACGATCAGGTTGATGACGAGCTTTTGCTGGCGTGGGTCGGACGTCATGCCGGCCAGCACGGCGCCGATACGCGCACGGTATTCCCACATCACGGCCAGGATCGCGCCCGCCTGGATGGCGATTTCGAATACTTGGGCCACTTCGCCCGTGAAATTGATCAGACTACCGGCAAGGATCAGGTGTCCGGTGGACGAGATCGGCAGGAATTCGGTGAAGCCCTCGACGAGGCCCATGATGATCGCTTTCAGGGCGAGAATGATATCCATTGGTGTATGCGGTTCGGTAGGGTTGGGGACGCGTGCGCGGCAGGTTTTGCGCGGGCCGCAAGCTTACCATGAGGAAGGGGGCTGCCGTCGAGTTACCGTGCAGGTAATGTCAGGCCGTCAGGCGCTCCAGTTCGGCCAGGAAGAACATCGCCTGCTCGCGCGACTCGCCGCACATCTCGCGCGACGGCGGCAGGCTGCCGCAGACGCGCGGACGGCCCGGCTGCCCGAAAATGCGGCAACCGTCGTGGTCGTCCAGCTGCACGCAACGCACGCCGGCCGGCTTACCGTTCGGCATGCCCGGAATGGGCGAAGAAATCGACGGGGCGATGCAGCAGGCGCCGCAGCCGGGACGGCAGGAAACGGGGGAAGACGGGGTAGGCATGTAAAGACCGGGGAGAGGCAAGCTGCCAGTATACTACCCGTAAAGGCCGCCGTTCTTGACTGGCCCTATCCCCAGGTCTATATTTGCTGACTCAACAGTTAGTTGTCGGACAGACGCATGCCATGCCCTTTTGATACCAAGCCACGCTGGGAGCGCCGTAAGGATGCGCGGCCCCAGGAGTTGCTGGAGGCAGCCATCGACCTGTTCGTCGAGCGTGGCTACGCCGCCACACGCCTGGAAGACGTCGCGCGCCGCGCCGGCGTGTCGAAAGGCACCTTGTACCTGTATTACGAAAACAAGGAAGAGCTGTTCAAGGCCGTCGTGCGCAGCAATATCGTGCCCGTGATCGGCGAAGCGGAAGCGTCCGTTGCCGAATTCGACGGCCACAGTGCCGACCTGCTGCGCCAGCTGATCCACTCATGGTGGCAGCGGCTGGGCGCGACCAAGGCGTCCGGCATCATCAAGCTCGTCATGGCCGAAGCGGATAATTTCCCGGAACTGGCCCGCTTTTACCAGGAAGAGGTCATCGCCCGCGGCACCAGGGCCATGGCGACGATGCTCGGACGGGGCATCGCGCGGGGCGAATTCCGCACCATCGACGTCAATACGATGACCCAGGTGCTCGTCGCCCCGATGCTCACGCTGATCATCTGGAAGCATTCGGTCGGCCCGTGCCCGCGCGCGGAACTGGAACCGCTGGCCTTCCTCGACACCTTCCTCGACATGGCGTTGCACGGCCTGTTGCCGCCGGCGTCCCCCGCTTGACCCCTGTTTACCTACGTCAAGACGCAATTTTCCGGGTTTCATGCCCCGGAAACTGCAGACTGTCGCAATTTCCCCTGGCGCTCAGCCTCATGTCGTTAAGATATGTTTGCTGAAGCCGTTCAACGATAAAATATCGGATTATTTATTTTCACACCGAGTCTAAAGATGAATATCGAACAAGCCCGCTTCAACATGATCGAACAGCAGATCCGTCCGTGGAACGTGCTGGACCAGGATGTGCTCGACCTGCTGCACGTCGTCAAGCGCGAACAGTTCGTGCCGGCGGCGTACCAGAACCTGGCGTTCGCCGACGTCGAGATCCCGCTGCCGGGCGGTGAAGTCATGCTCGCGCCCAAGTTCGAGGCGCGCATTCTGCAGGAAACCGGTGTGAGGAAGCACGAGACCGTGCTGGAGATCGGTACGGGTTCGGGCTACATGGCCGCCCTGCTGGCACACCGTGCCGCCAAGGTGACCACCGTGGAAATCAATCCGGAAACGGCGGAACTGGCCAAGAAGAACCTGGCTAATGCAGGCGTGCACAACGTAACGGTCGAAGTCGGTAATGGCGCCCAGGGTTGGGACAAGGGTGCGCCATACGACGTGATCGTGATCTCGGGCGCGCTGGAAGTGCTGCCGGAAGCGATCCTGAAGCAGGTGAAGGTCGGTGGCCGCATCGCCGCCATCGTCGGCCAGGCGCCGGTGATGGAAGCATCGATCATTACCCGCACCGGTGACGACGCGTACAGCACGGTCAAGGTGTTCGAGACCAATGTGCGCTACCTGACGGGCGCTCCGGTGCCGTCGCACTTCCAGTTCTGAGGCGGGTACGAACATGCAGCACATTACCGCCCCCGAGTTGGCCACCTGGCTGGCCGACCCGTCGCGTCCGAAGCCGTTGCTGCTCGACGTCCGGGAAAACTGGGAATTCGAGACCTGCCACATCGAGGGCTCGACCCAGATCCCGATGAACCTGATTCCGATCCGCGTGAGCGAACTGGATGACGGCCAGGACATCGTCTGCGTGTGCCACCACGGCGCACGCAGCATGCAGGTGGCCGCCTTCCTGGAACGCAACGGATTCAGCAACATCACCAACCTGACAGGCGGAATACACGCCTGGGCCGTGCAGGTCGACCCTTCGATGCCGAAGTATTGACGCTGCGTCCTTAACTATTGATGACTCCGACGGAGAAAGTAATGCAGAAGCCCCTCATCGCCGTACTGTTGGCCAGCGCGTTTTCGCTCAATGCCCAGGCGGCCGATCTGATCCAGGTGTACCAGCAGGCACTGGCGAACGACGCCAGCTATGCCAGCGCCCGCGCGTCCGCCGCAGCGGGTCGCGAACGTATCACCCAGGGGCGATCCGGCTTGCTGCCGACCGTCGGCATCAATGGCGACATCACGAAGAACAACAGCGACTTCTCGCCGTTTAACAACGCACCGTCCTCCGGCAGCAACCTGCGCACCAACGAAATCCAGGTGACCTTGCAGCAGCCGCTGTTCCACTGGGACCGTTGGGAAACCTACCAGCAGAGCAAGCTAGCGCAAGCCATCTCCGAAGCCCAGTTCGCACAGGCCCAGCAAGACCTGATCACGCGCGTCGCGCAAGCGTATTTCGACGTACTGGCCGCCCAGGACACGCTGGAATCCACGCGCGCGCAAAAGGTCGCCGTGACCGAGCAACTGGCGTCCGCCAAGCGCAACTTCGAAGTCGGCACGCAGACCATCACCGACACCCATGAAGCCCAGGCCGCGTACGACCTCGTGGTGTCGCAGGAAATTGCTGCCGTCAACGATTTGGAAACCAAGAAGACAGCGCTGCAAGCCATCATCGGCACGCCGCCGTCCACGCTGGCGACCTTGCGCACGGGCGTGACCTTGACGGCGCCGCAGCCGATCAATGTCGACCAGTGGGTGTCGGCCGCCGAGAACCAGAACTACGCCGTGTCCGTGGCCCAGCTGCAGTTGGAATCGGCCAAGCGCGACATCTCGAAGAACCGCGCCGGCCACTATCCGACCGTGGACCTCGTCGCATCGTCGCAGCACCGCGACGTCAACGGCCAGATCCCGAACGCGTCGGGCAAGACCAACAGCAACTCGATCGGCATCCAGTACAGCATCCCGATCTTCAACGGCTTCGCCGTGACGAGCAAGGTGCGCGAATCGATTGCGCTGGAAGACAAGGCCCGCAACGACCTGGAAGCGAACCGCCGCAATGCCGCGCTGGTGGCGCGCCAATCGTTCCTCGGCGTGAACAGCGGCCTCGCGCAAGTGAAGGCGCTGGAAGCGGCCGAAGTGTCGAGCAATTCCGCGCTGGAATCGAACAAGCTCGGTTACCAGGTCGGCGTGCGTATCAACATCGACGTGCTGAACGCGCAGCGCCAGCTGTACCAGACCCGCACCGACCTGGCCCGCGCGCGCTACAACACGATCCTGGCCGGTCTGAAGCTGAAGGCCGCCGCAGGTTCGCTGCGCGAAGAAGACCTGCAGCCGATCAACGCGCTGCTGCAGCAGCCGTAAGTTTTGTCGGCCGAAAAGAAAGCGGCGCTTCGTGCGCCGTTTTTTCTTGCCCTCGAAAATCTCGCTTGAGACGCCCCAAGCAAGCTCCTCATTGATCGAACTCGCGCGACACGCACTCCTACACTCAAGCGTGAACCATTCGAAAGCGAGGTCGCCATGTTCACGTTTTCCCGCGCATCCACTTCCACTGTTGCGCTCGCATTCACACTGACGCTGTCCGCCTGCGGCGGCCATCATCACGGCAATCCGGGTGGGCCCGGGCCGGGTCCTGTCGGCACAGGTCCCACCTACGATCTCATCCCGGTCGGACTGCCGGGCATCGCATACGGCGAAGTCACGCGCCGCGGCATCGCCAACGGCGGCATCGTCGCCGGCACGTCGCGCGGCGCGGACGGCAGCGTGCAGGCCTTCCTCTACAACGGCAGCAAATCCATTCCGCTGGGGACGCTCGGCGGCGATTTTTCGCAGGCCCAGGCCGTGAACGCCTGCGGTCATGTAACGGGCTGGTCCGCAGCAAAGGCAGGCACCGCGCACGCCTTCCTGTACGACGGCACCCTGCACGACCTGGGCACGCTGGGCGGCAGCGATTCGGAAGGCACGGTGATCACCCACTGCGGACAAATCACGGGCTGGGCGGCGACGGCCGCTGGGCAGACCCACGCGTTCCTGTACGACGGCAAGAAGCTGAACGATCTCGGTTCGCTCGGCGGCAATTCGTTCGGCAACGGACTGAACAACCTGGGCGTCGTGGTGGGCCATTCGTTCGGACCGCGCAATGCCTGGTTTCACGCGTTCCTGTACGACAGCCGCACGGGCGGACCGTTGGTCGACCTCGGCTCGCCGGTCGGCAATTCCGTCGCCGTCGACATCAACGACGCCGGCCAGGTCACCGGCTGGTTCCGCAACGGAGAAGGCCCGGCCGGTACGTTCCTGTACGAGCTGGGCAAGATCCGCGACATCGGCACGCTCGGTGGCGCCAGCGCGGAAGCCGTCCAGATCAATGGTGCGGGCCTCGTCGTCGGCACCTCCACCACGGCCGACGGCAGCAGCCGCGGCTTCGTCTACGACGGCACGACGATGACGAACATTGGATCTCTACCGGGCGGCAATGTCTCGATCGCGGAGGCGATCAATGGCAGCGGCCTCGTCGTTGGCGCGGCCACGACGGCGACCGAGGAGCACGCCGTGTCCTGGACTCGCAGGGACGGCATCGTCGACCTGAACGACCGGCTTTACGCGCCGCCGGCCGGCCTCGTGCTCGTGCACGCGCTCGCGGTGGCCGACGACGGCTGCATCGCCGTGCGCACGAACCGGGGACTGGCCCTGCTCAAGCCCAGGAAGTAACGACCGTTACGCGGCCTGCTGTTCGTTGCGCGACCGCCAGGCGATCAGCTCGGCGATGGTGAGGATCGGGAAGCCGCGTTCGCGCGCGAAGCGTTCGATGGCGTCGCCGCGCATCATCGTGCCGTCCTCGTTCATCAGCTCGCACAACACGGCGGCCGGTTGCAGGCCGGCCAGCACGGCCAGGTCGACGGAGCCTTCCGTATGGCCCTTGCGGCCCAGCACGCCGGCCGGGTTGGCACGGAGTGGAAACACGTGTCCGGGGCGCACGAGGTCGGACGGCTTCGCATCCGGCGCAATGGCCGCGCGGATCGTCGTCACGCGGTCCGCCGCGGACACGCCCGTGGTCACGCCGTCGCGCGCTTCGATCGAGACGGTGAACGGCGTGCCGTAGCGGCTGCCGTTGTCCGCCGCCATCGGCGGCAGGTCGAGCGCGCGGACCTTGTCGGCCGACAGGCACAGGCAGACGATGCCGCTGCATTCGCGGATCATCAGCGCCATGGAAGCGACGGTCAGTTTTTCGGCCGCGACGATCAGGTCCGCTTCGTTCTCGCGGTCGAAATCGTCGAGCAGGATCACGGGAATGCCCGCGCGGGTGGCGTCGAGGGCGGCGGCAATGCGGCCGTCGAGATCCTCGCTGAAGAGAGTAAAGGTATTGATGTTAGTGGTCATTGAGACGCTCCTCGCAAAAAATTAGCGCACAAAGGCGCAGCGAAAAACGCATCAGGGCAAAGCGAAACGACGCGCGCGCTGAGCCGCAAGGGCGGCACAGCGCATGCATGATGACGCACATCTTCTTTCATCCGGACTATACCGTCGGCCCTGGCATCTCACCAGGTCTGCTGACCCTGCAACCGCAGGCGCTCGCGGGCTCGGCCATCGACATGCTGGCCATACCGCCGGTGGGGAATTTCACCCCGCCCCGAAGACGTAATTGAATTGTCGCCCGTCGTGGAACGGGCGCGGTGATTGTAGCAGGGCAGCCGATTAGCTGCCGAGGCCGCCACCGCCGGCGTTGTCGGCACGCTCGATCAGTTCGACCTTGTAGCCGTCTGGATCGGTGATGAAGGCGATCACGGTGGTGCCGCCCTTGACCGGACCCGGCTCGCGCGTGATGTTGCCGCCGGCCGCGCGGACCTGGTCGCAGGTTTTGTAGATGTCTTCGGCCGAGATCGCGATGTGGCCGTAGGCCGAGCCCATGTCGTACTTGTCGACGCCCCAGTTATAGGTCAGTTCGAGTTCCGCATGGTCCGGATTGTTACCGTAGCCGACGAAGGCGAGGGTGTATTTGTATTCCGGGTTCTCGCTCGTGCGCAGCAGTTTCATGCCGAGCACCTTGGTGTAGAAATCGATGGAGCGCTGCAGGTCGCCGACGCGAAGCATGGTGTGCAGGAGGCGCATGGTTGTCCTTGTTGGTTCGTGGGGAAAACCGGAATTTTATGCGCTCGTGCGGATTCGTGCAGGCGTGCCGCGCGGGCACGCCTCGTGTTTACGCCTGGAGTTTGGCGTCCAGCGTGATGTTCGCATTGAACAGCTTCGACACCGGACACCCCTCCTTGGCCTTGCGCGCCGCTTCCTGGAACGCTTCTTCGCTCGCGCCGGGAATCGTGGCGACGAGCTCCAGGTGCACGGCCGGAATCGCGAAGCCGCCGTCGACCTTGTCCAGCGACACGGTGGCCGTCGTCTCCAGCTTCTGCGCCGTCATGCCCGCCTCGCCCAGCTGGGCGGACAGGGCCATCGTGAAGCAGCCGGCGTGCGCGGCCGCCAGCAGTTCTTCCGGATTCGTGCCCGCGCCGTTTTCGAAGCGGGTGTTGAAGCCGTATTGCGCCTGGTTGAGGACACCGCTCTGCGTCGACACGGTACCCTTGCCGTCTTTCAGTCCGCCGCTCCAGACGGCGCTTCCCTTACGTTTGATCATTTAGTAGCTCCCTGGTTGGTGGCGGCCGGTGTGATCCGCCAGACGATGTTGCCGACGTCATCCGCCAGCAAAATGGCGCCGGTCTTGTCGACTGCGACCCCGACCGGGCGCCCGTACGCGTGTTCGTCCTTGCCGAGGAAGCCCGTCAGGACATCCTGCGGCGGACCGCTCGGCTTGCCGTCGGCGAACGGCACGAACACGAGCTTGTACCCGGCATACGGCTTGCGGTTCCATGAGCCGTGCTGGCCGATCAGCGCGCCGTTCTTGAATTGCGGCAGCAGGTCGCCGTTGTAGAACGCGAGGCCTAGCGAGGCCGTGTGCGCGCCCAGCGCATAATCCGGCGGGATCGCCTTCGCGACGAGGTCGGGATTCTGCGGCTTCACGCGCGTGTCGACGTGCTGGCCGTAATAGCTGTACGGCCAGCCGTAGAACGCACCGTCCTTCACGGCCGTCATGTAGTCTGGCACGAGATCGTTGCCCAGTTCGTCGCGTTCGTTGACGGCGGTCCACAAGGCCTTCGTCTGCGGCTGGAAGTCCATCCCGTTCGGATTGCGCAGGCCGCTCGCGTAGATGCGCGACTTGCCGCTGGCGATGTCGTATTCCCAGATGGCGGCGCGGCCCTTTTCGATCTCCATGCCGTTCTCGGCCACGTTGCTGTTCGAGCCGACCGTGATGTACAGCTTCTTGCCGTCGGGCGCGGCGACGACGTTCTTCGTCCAGTGGTGGTTGATCCCGGCGGGCAGGTCGAGCACCTTGGTGCCCTTGGCCGTGATGCTCGTTTCGCCCGACTTGTACGGGAACTTCCACAGCGCGTCGGCATTGGCGACGTACAGGTCGTTGCCGACGAGGGTCATGCCGAACGGCGACGTGAGGCCCTGCATGAACGTGGTCTTCGTGTCGGCCGTGCCGTCCGGCTTGAAGCCGCGCAGCAGGATGATGGTATCGGGCGATGCGACACCGGCGCCCGCTTCCTTCTGCGCCAGGCCCTGCACCTTGGCGCGGATGCCTTTTTCCTTCGGTGCGTTGCCGGGCTTGTTGCTCTCGGCGACGAGCACGTCGCCGTTCGGCAGCACGTACAGCCAGCGCGGATGGTCGAGGCCGGTCGCGTAGGCGGTGACGGCCAGGCCCGCGGCCGGCGTGGGGCGCGTACCTTGCGGCCATGCGTCCGCCTTGGCGATGTTGATGGTCGGGATCAGCGATTTTTCAGGCGCCGGGAGGTTCGGATTCGGTCCCCAGCCGACGGGGTATTGCTGGGCGTGGGCTATGCCGACTCCCAGCAGAGAAAGGGGCAAGAGCGGCAACAGGAGCGCAAGCCTGGCACGTGGTGTCATCGGTTCTTCCCTCCGTCCGGAATGGTCGAATCGTGGTCGCGCATGTCGCGGTGGCGGTCGGGCTGCGGATTGGCCTGGCCCGTGGCGCCCGGCTTCGGCTCGACGGCCTGTTCGAGGCCCGGCGTGCCGCGGCCTTCGTAGTTCTCCGTGTCGACGAGGCCCTGCTCGAGGTCTTCCGCCGCCTGTTTCATGATGCCGCGCGGCCTGATGCCCTGGCCGTCCGGCGACTCGTCGCGTTCGTGCGGCTCGCGCTTGTAGCTCTGCTCTTCGATCTTCCGGTCGGTATTCACGACACGGTCTTTTTCTTCCTGCACCATAGCAACCTCCTTCGATTCAATTGATTAAATCCTAATCCTTCGAACCGAACGCGGTCGCGCAATTGGAAGATGCTTTTTTGCAATGAACTGTTTAACATGTTGGTTCATATGACAAACGTGACGAACGTCGTGAACACGCCAGCCCATCTCCACCATACCGCCAGCGACTGCCCGAACTGCAACGCCGTCGTTTCCGGTAATTTTTGCCACGAATGCGGTCAGGAAACGGTCCTGCATCCGCCCAGCACGCGCGAGTTCGTGCACGAGTTCATCGGCCATTACGTCGCGCTGGAAGGCAAGCTTTGGAAGTCGCTGCTGCTGCTTTTGCTCCGGCCGGGGCAGCTGACTTTGGAGTACATCAATGGCCGCCGCGTGCGCTATATCCAGCCGCTGCGCCTGTACCTCACGTTCAGCCTGATCTTCTTCGCCGTCGCGAAATACGGCGGCCATGACCAGATCCCGGCACCGGCCGGGCAGGACCATGTGCCGGCGGCCGCGCACGGCAACGCGGGCAAGCAGGGCGGGCTGATGCGCGAAGACGCGCCGGGCGAAATCGACGAGGGGACGGTCGACCTGCGCAAGAGCATCGGCCGCGTCAACGAGCACTGGGGCGAGCAGGCAGACCGGTTCGCCAGGATGTCGCCGGCGGAGCGGGAGAAGGTGATGCGGGCGGCCTTCAGCAATTATGTGCCGTACGCCGTGTTCCTGATGATGCCGCTGTTCGCGTTCTACCTCAAGGTGCTGTATCTGGGATCGGGACGACGCTACGGCGAACACCTGCTGTTCGCGCTGCACGTGAATGCGTTCGCGTTCCTGGCGCTGACCCTCTTGATGCTGGTGCCGGATATCGCCGGCGTCGTGTCCTTCGCGCTGTGGGTGTGGCTCCTGCTCTACACCCCCGTCGCGATGCGGCGCGTGTACGGCGGCTCGCGCTTGATGACCGGCCTGCGCTGGTTCGTGCTGATGGCGCTGCACGTGACCGGGGTGGGGGTGGCGATCGGCGCCGCGTTCGCATTCGGCATCGTGCATTGAAGCGAGCGCGACCGTTCGCTTGCCGGAAGTCCATCCGCCCAACTATACTGTGCGTTTGTACAGTATTTGCTGAGTTGCGATAGTGCAGAAGCCGGGCGAATCGGTTAATCTTCTGTCTCCCTATCACCTGCTGCCGAGAGTCGTAATGTCCGTGACGCCTGAACCGCAACAAACCATCGCGCTCGTCGTACGGCACAACACGGCCGGGATCGACGAGCCCGTGCAGGCCATCGTCGACTTCCTGCAAGGCGCCGGCTACCGCGTCGTGTTCGAGGAGGAAACGGCGGGGCACGTGAAGGTCACCGGCCTGGACGCCATGACCATCGACGAGATCGGCGCGCACTGCCGCACCGCCATCGTCGTTGGCGGCGACGGCACGATGCTCGGCATCGCCCGCCAGCTGGCGCGCTACCGCGTGCCGCTCATCGGCATCAACCAGGGCCGCCTGGGCTTCATGACCGACATTCCCATCGACCGCATGCTGCCCGCGCTGGGCGAGATCCTCAGCGGCAAGGCCAAGGCCGAGGAACGCTCGCTGCTGGAAGCGCGCGTCGTGCGCGACGGTGTCGAAATCCACTGCTCCGTCGCCGTCAACGACGTCGTCGTCGCGCGCGGCACGGGTGCGGGCATGGCCGAGCTGAAGGTCTCGGTGGACGGCGCCTTCATGTACAACCAGCGCTCGGACGGTCTGATCATATCGACGCCCACCGGATCGACGGCGTATGCGCTGTCGGCCGGCGGCCCGCTGCTGCATCCCACGCTGGCCGGCATCGTGCTGGTGCCGATCGCGCCGCATGCGCTGTCCAACCGCCCGATCGTCGTGCCGAACACGAGCGACATCGTCGTCGAGATCATCAACGGCCGCGACATCAGCGTGAACTTCGATATGCAGACGTTCACGAGCCTGCAGCACGGCGACCAGATCATGATCTCGCGCTCGCCCAACACCATCACCTTCCTGCATCCGGAAGGGTGGAGCTACTACCATACCCTGCGCGAGAAGCTGCACTGGAACGAATATCCGTCCGGTGACGGCAAGCTCAAGTAATCCCAGCATCCATCAGGAGACCTGTTTCTTCATGTTGCGCACATTGACCATCCGCGACTTCGTCATCGTCGATACGATCGAGCTCGAGTTCTCGAACGGCTTCACGGTGCTCACCGGCGAGACCGGCGCCGGCAAGTCGATCCTGATCGACGCGCTCCAGCTCGCGCTTGGCGGCCGCGGTGACGCAAGCATGGTGCGCGAAGGCGCGGCCAAGGCCGACATCAGCGCTGACTTCGCGCTGACCCACGCGGCGAGCGTCTGGCTGGAACAGAACGAGTTCGAGACCGACGAAGGCGGCGCGCTGCTGCGCCGGGTCATCGACAACGCCGGCCGCTCGAAGTCCTACATCAACGGCAGCGCGGCGACGGCCAGCCTGCTGCGCGAACTGGGCGAGCTGCTCGTCGACATCCACGGCCAGCACGCGCACCAGTCGCTGTTGAAACTCGACGCGCAGCGCGCGCTGCTCGACAACCAGGTCGACGTGCGCGATCCCGGTGCGACCGCGCAGGTGCAGGACGTCGCGCATGCCTACAAGGCGTGGAAGGCGCTGGCGCGCCAGCGCGAGGAATTCGAGACGAACGCGAAGAACGTGCTGCTGGAACGCGAGCGCCTCGAGTGGCAGGTCGGCGAGCTGGATAAACTCGCGGTGAAGCCGGGCGAGTGGGCCGAGATCACCAACGAGCACAGCCGCCTGTCGCACGCGGCGAGCCTGATCGAAGGCGCGCAGGAGGCGCTGAATGCGCTGTCGGAATCGGAGCAGCCGATCCTGTCGCAGCTGTCGTCGCTTAACTTGAAACTGTCGAAACTGGCCGGCGTCGACGCCGACCTGCAAGCCGTGCTCGACTGCATGGAGCCGGCGCGCATCCAGCTGCAGGAAGCGGTATATGCGCTGAACACCTACGTCGACAAGGTCGAGCTCGATCCGGACCGCTTGTCCCAGGTCGACGCGCGCATGGACGCCATCCACAGCACGGCCCGCAAGTTCCGCGTGACGCCGGAAGAACTGCCGGAAGAACACGCGACCCTGAAGGCCAAGCTGCAGCAGCTGGCTGACGCCAGCGACGTGGACGGCCTGCGCAAGCAGGAAGAAAAAGCGAAGGCGGTCTACATGGCGGCCGCGCAAAAACTGTCCGCGACGCGCGCGCAGGCGGCGCAGCGTTTGTCGTCGCAGGTGTCGGAAGCGATGCAGGAACTGTCGATGAGCGGCGGCCGCTTCGTCGTCGCGCTGAACCCGTGCGAGCCGGCCGTGTATGGCTGCGAGCAGGTCGAATTCCTCGTGGCCGGCCACGCCGGCGTCGCGCCGCGGCCGCTGGCCAAGGTGGCGTCGGGCGGCGAACTGGCGCGCATCTCGCTGGCGATCTCCGTCATCACGGCGAACGCGACGACCGTGCCCACGCTGATCTTCGACGAGGTCGACACGGGCATCGGCGGCGGCGTGGCGGAAGTCGTCGGGCGCCTGCTGAAGCGCCTGGGCAAGAGCCGGCAAGTGCTGTGCGTCACGCACCTGCCGCAGGTCGCGAGCCAGGCGAACCAGCACTTCCAGGTGGCCAAGGGTACGACGGATGGCGGCAAGACCGTGTCGCGCATCGACGTCCTCGACAACAAGGCCCGCGTGGAAGAGGTGGCGCGCATGTTGGGCGGCATCGAGATCACCGAGACCACGCGCAAGCACGCGCGCGAACTGCTGGCGTCCTAACTAGAACATTCATGCCCTTCAACAAAGAACCGTCGCACCAGCACGGCACCGTCGCAAAGAGTGCCATCGTCCTCGTCAACCTCGGCACGCCCGACGCGCCCACGCGGCCCGCGGTGCGGCGCTACCTGAAGCAGTTCCTGTCCGACCCGCGCGTCGTGGAAATCCCGCGCGCCGTGTGGAACCTGATCCTGCATCTCGCCATCCTGCCGTTCCGCTCGGGGCAGTCGGCGCAGAAGTACGCGACCATCTGGAGCCGCGAAGGCTCGCCGCTGAAGGTCTACACGGAACGGCAGGCGAACAAGCTCCAGGCGCTGCTCGAACAGCGCGGCCACCACGACGTCGAGGTGGCGATGGCGATGCGCTACGGCTCGCCCGCGCTGCCGGACGTGCTGGACGACCTGAAGGCGCGCGGCGTCGACCGCATCGTCGTGCTGCCCGCCTATCCGCAATACTCCGGCACGACGACCGCGTCGATCTGGGACGCCGTCTTCGACCACTACAAGAAGGTGCGCAACATCCCCGAGCTGCGCCTCGTGAAGCATTACCACGACCACGAGGGCTATATCGATGCGCTGGCCGCGTCCGTGGAAACGTACTGGGAGGCGCACGGCCGCGGCGACAAGCTGGTGATGAGTTTCCACGGCGTGCCCAAGCGCACCCTGCTGCTGGGCGATCCGTACCACTGCGAATGCCACCGGACGGCCCGCCTGCTGGCGGCGCGCCTGCGCCTGACGCCGGACCAGTACATGGTGACGTTCCAGTCGCGCTTCGGCAAGGCCGAGTGGCTGCAGCCGTACACGGCACCAACCGTGCAGCAGCTGGCGAAGGACGGCGTCAAGCGGATCGACGTCCTGTGCCCCGGTTTTACGAGCGACTGCCTGGAAACGCTGGAAGAGATCAACATGGAAGTCCGCCACGACTTCGAATCGAACGGCGGCCAGGACTACCACTATATTCCCTGCCTGAACGACAATCCGGCCTGGATCGTCGGCATGGCCGAGATCGCCGAGCAGCACCTGATCGGCTGGCCGACGATGCTCACGCCCGCGCAACGCGAGGCGCAGCGCCGCGATGCGGAGATCGCGCGCGCGCGAGCAGCGAATATGGGCGCTTGATTCGTAGGGTGGGCGGCCTCCGCCCACCATTACGTCACCGCTCCTTGGACGCTGGTGGGCACGTTTCATTTGAGGCCCCCGGCCTCAAATGCCCACCCTAAGATATTCGGTCTGCAGCGGCCAGATGCTAAAATGCCACGTTTTGCGGCGCCGACCCGAGCTCCGCCAGGCAGATCGCAGCCAGCGCGAGCAGGGTGTAGATGAGCACGACGCCGCTAATCAGATGCAGTTTCATGAGCGTTCCCATCGGGTCGGTTCGGACGGATGTCTTAACAGAACGATAGTAGAACGGCGGGCTGTCGATGGTGACTACGAGCAAGTAAATCTTGTAACAAAAGACTACGCATATCTGCATATAAAGTCGGCAATTCCCCTTGAAAATGTAGGCGAATGCCTCATATGGGGCGCTGTGTGACAGTAATACTCGTCCAACCCATCAGCCAAGTCCTTGATTTCAGGAGTTTTTTCGATGCAAGACCAAGAAAACCAAGAGGTAAGCAAGCAACCGGAAGCCGATGCCGCAGCAGCCGCCGCGGCGCAGGCCGCCCCGGCGAACGAGCCTGGCCTCGAAGAACAGCTGAGTGCAACCGAAGCCAAGCTGGCCGAGACGCATGACGCTTTCATGCGTGCCAAGGCCGAGGCCGATAACATCCGCCGGCGCGCCCAGGAAGATGTGAGCAAGGCCCATAAATTCGCCATCGAAAGCTTCGCCGAGGCCATGGTGCCCGTGCGCGACAGCCTCGAGATGGCACTGAAAGTCGAAGCGCCGACGGTCGAATCGATCAAGGAAGGCGTCGAGATGACCCTGAAGCAGCTCACCGCCGCGTTCGAAAAGAACCGCCTGGTCGAAGTGATGCCGCAGCCGGGCGACAAGCTCGACCCGAACAAGCACCAGGCCGTGGCCGTGGTGCCGTCGGACCAGGAAGCGAACACCGTGGTATCGGTCCTGCAGAAGGGTTACATGATCGCCGACCGCCTGCTGCGCCCGGCCATCGTGACCGCCGCCGCACCGAAATAATGTCGCGGCAGAGGTGAATAACCTCTTGAAACTTAGCGACATTTCCCAATATTCGACACATCTGAAAAACTGAGTACTAAAAAGGAAAATATTATGGGCAGAATCATCGGTATCGACCTGGGCACCACCAACTCCTGCGTGGCGATCATGGAAAATGGTCAGCCCAAGGTCATCGAAAACGCGGAAGGCGCCCGTACGACGCCTTCGATCATCGCTTATCAGGAAGATGGCGAGATCCTGGTCGGCGCGCCGGCGAAACGCCAGGCCGTCACCAACCCGAAAAACACGCTGTTCGCTGTCAAGCGCCTGATCGGCCGTAAATTCGACGAGAAGGAAGTCCAGAAGGACATCAGCCTGATGCCGTACACGATCACGAAGGCCGACAACGGCGACGCGTGGGTCGGTGTGCGCGACAAGAAACTGGCACCGCCGCAGATCTCGGCCGAAGTGCTGCGCAAGATGAAGAAGACCGCCGAAGACTACCTCGGCGAAGAAGTGACGGAAGCCGTCATCACCGTTCCGGCGTACTTCAACGACTCGCAGCGCCAGGCGACCAAGGACGCCGGCCGCATCGCCGGCCTGGACGTCAAGCGCATCATCAACGAGCCGACCGCGGCCGCGCTGGCATTCGGCCTGGACAAGACCGACAAGGGCGACCGCAAGATCGCCGTGTATGACCTCGGCGGCGGCACGTTCGACGTGTCGATCATCGAGATCGCCGACGTGGATGGCGAGAAGCAGTTCGAAGTGCTGTCGACCAACGGCGACACGTTCCTGGGCGGCGAAGACTTCGACCAGCGCATCATCGACTACATCATCGACGAATTCAAGAAGATCAACGGCCTCGACCTGTCGAAAGACCCGATCGCCCTGCAGCGCATCAAGGCATCGGCCGAGCGCGCGAAGATCGAACTGTCGTCGTCGCAGCAGACCGAGATCAACGAGCCGTACATCGCCATGGCGAACGGCGCGCCGGTCCACCTGAACCTGAAGATCACCCGCGCCAAGCTGGAAGCGCTGGTCGAGGAACTGATCGCCAAGACCATCGAACCGTGCCGCGTCGCCATCAAGGATGCGGGCGTGAAGGTCTCGGACATCGACGACATCATCCTGGTCGGCGGCATGACCCGTATGCCGAAGGTGCAGGAAAAAGTTAAAGAGTTCTTCGGCAAGGATCCGCGCAAGGACGTGAACCCGGACGAGGCCGTCGCTGTCGGCGCCGCCATCCAGGGCTCCGTGCTGGCCGGCGACCGCAAGGACCTGCTGCTGCTGGACGTGACCCCGCTGTCCCTGGGTATCGAAACCCTGGGCGGCGTGATGACCAAGATGATCCAGAAGAACACCACGATCCCGACCAAGTTCTCGCAGGTGTTCTCGACCGCCGACGACAACCAGCCGGCCGTGACCATCAAGGTGTATCAGGGCGAGCGTGAGATCGCCGCTGGCAACAAGGGCCTGGGCGAGTTCAACCTGGAAGGCATCCCGCCGGCACCGCGCGGCACGCCGCAGATCGAAGTGACCTTCGACATTGACGCCAACGGTATCCTGCACGTGGGCGCGAAGGACAAGGCCACCGGTAAAGAGAACAAGATCACCATCAAGGCCAACTCGGGTCTGTCGGAAGACGAGATCCAGAAGATGGTGAAGGACGCCGAGCTGAACGCGGAAGAAGACAAGAAGGTCAAGGAACTGGCCGAGTCGCGCAATCAGGCCGACGCGCTGGTGCACTCGACCAAGAAGTCCCTGACCGAATACGGCGACAAGCTGGACGCCGGCGAGAAGGAAAAGATCGAAGCCGCGATCACCGACCTGGAAGGTTCGATCAAGTCGGGCGACAAGGCCGAGATCGACGCCAAGGTGGCTGCGCTGTCGACCGCCGCGCAGAAGCTGGGCGAGAAGATGTACGCCGACATGCAGGCCCAGCAGGGCGCCGCGGGCGCACAGGCTGGCGGCCAGCAGCCGGGTGCCGAATCGGCGAAGCAGGATGACGACGTCGTCGACGCCGACTTCAAGGAAGTCAAGGACGCCAAGTAATCGTCCTGGCGGGGTGGCCCGAGGGCTGCCCCGCCGCCGCAAGCTGCCGAGCCGAAGCGACCTCATGGTGCCCGGCTCGGTTTTTTTGTGGTGTCCGAAATCCCGCGGGGCCGCCGGGCCGTTGTTTTTACGGTCGGGTTGAGCGGACCCGCGATGCTCACTGTATACTCGTATCCTTTTGGGCTGTGCGTTCGCAGGTCGTTGCCTGGTCCGCCACAGTTCTTTTGTAGATAGACAGCAAGGTGCCGACAAATGGCAAAGCGTGATTTTTACGAGATCCTCGGCGTCGCGAAGACTGCTTCGGAAGACGAGATCAAGAAGGCCTATCGCAAGCTTGCGATGAAGTACCATCCCGACCGCAATCCCGACAACAAGGAAGCGGAAGAGAAGTTCAAGGAGGTCAAGGAAGCCTACGAGATGCTGACCAATCCGGAAAAGCGCGAGGCTTATGACCGCTACGGTCACGCTGGCGTCGATCCGAACGGCGGCATGGGCGGCGGCGGCTTCGGTGCCGGCGGCTTCGGCGATGCGTTCGGCGACATCTTCGGCGACATCTTCGGCGGCGGCGGCCGCGGCCGCAGCTCGGGCCCGCAGGTGTACCGCGGCGCCGACCTGCGCTACAACCTGGAAATTTCGCTGGAACAGGCAGCCGCCGGCTTCGACACGACGATCCGCGTGCCGAGCTGGGACAAGTGCGACACCTGCCACGGCAGCGGCGCCAAGCCGGGCACGTCGCCCGTCACCTGCTCGACCTGCCACGGCCACGGCCAGGTGCGCATGCAGCAGGGCTTCTTCTCGATCCAGCAGACCTGCCCGAAGTGCCACGGCAGCGGCAAGATCATTCCGGAACCGTGCGCATCCTGTGGCGGCGCCGGACGCATCAAACGCAACAAGACGCTGGAAGTCAAGATCCCGGCGGGTATCGACAGCGGCATGCGCATCCGCTCGACCGGTAACGGCGAGCCGGGCACGAACGGCGGGCCGCCGGGCGACCTGTACGTCGAGATCCACATCAAGCCGCACACCGTGTTCCAGCGCGAAGGCGACGACCTGCATTGCGAAATGCCGATCTCGTTCAGCAAGGCGGCATTGGGTGGCGAAATCGAAGTGCCGACCCTGGCCGGCAAAGTGTCGTTCACGATCCCCGAAGGTACCCAGACCGGCAAGACCTTCCGCCTCAAGGGCAAGGGCATCAAGGGTGTGCGCTCGGGTTACTCCGGCGACCTGTTCTGCCACGTCGTGGTCGAGACGCCCGTCAAGCTCACCGACAAGCAGAAGGACCTGCTGCGCGAATTCGACCGCCTGACGAACGAAGGCGGCGCGAAGCACAGCCCGCAGAGCAAGGGCTGGATGGACAAGGTAAAGGACTTCTTCGAGTAAGATATCGGATGGACCGCCGGGCGCGCGAGCCCCGGCGGTTTTTTTTGACCAGAATGTGGTCGATTAAACAAGTTCTAGAACAAGGTAAAACGTCATGGCAAAGACCCCGACCGGCCTCACCGCCGCAGACCTCTTCGAACGCAACCGCCAATGGGCGGCGTCGATGATCCAGGAAGACCCGGACTTCTTCAAAGACCTGGCCTCGCAGCAGTCCCCGGAATACCTGTGGATCGGCTGCTCCGACAGTCGCGTGCCCGCCAATGAACTCGTCGGCATGGCGCCGGGCGAGCTGTTCGTCCACCGCAACATCGCCAACGTCGTCTCGCACTCCGACCTGAACTGCCTGACCGTGCTGCAGTTCGCCGTCGACGTGCTGAAGGTCAAGCACATCATCCTGTGCGGCCACTACGGCTGCTCGGGCGTGGGCGCGGCGCTGAACAACACCCGCGTCGGCCTGGCCGACAACTGGCTCGGCCACGTGCGCGACGTGCGCGACAAGCACGGCTCATACCTGGGCAACGTAGCCGGTGTCGCCGCCACCAACCGTCTCGTGGAACTGAACGTCGTCGAGCAGGTCATCAACATCGCCCAGACGACGGTCGTGCGCGATGCATGGGAGCGCGGCCAGGACATCACCATCCACAGCTGGGTCTACGGCGTGCACGACGGCCTGCTGCGCGACCTCGGCGTCACCGTCCGCAGCTACGACGAGATCCAGCCGAAGCTGGACCGCATCCTGCAGGGCTATCTCAAGTGACACAGCCCGGCGGCGAGCTCGACCAACTGCGCGCCATCGTGCGCCAGTTCGTCGACGAGCGTGACTGGGACCAGTTCCACACGCCGAAAAACCTCGCGTCCGCGCTGACGGTGGAAGCGGCCGAGCTGCTGGAACATTTCCAGTGGCTGCAGCACGGCCGCGCCGACGAACTCGGCGCCGACAAACTCGTCGAGGTGCGCCACGAGATGGCCGACGTGCTCGTCTATCTCGTGCGCCTGGCCGACAAGCTGGACGTCGACCTGCTCGCCGCCGTGCAGGAAAAGATGGTGCTCAATCGCGCGAAATACCCTGCCGATCAGGTGCGCGGCGACGCGCGAAAGTATTACGAGTACAAGCGGTAGGGTGGACGGCTCCACCCCGCTGCTGGCATGTCGGCATACGTGAGCGCCGTCCACCCTACAATCACATCCCGCCCAGGCAGATGTACTTGATGACGAGATAATCGTCCATGCCGTACTTCGACCCTTCGCGCCCGAGGCCGGATTGCTTCACGCCGCCGAACGGCGCGACTTCGTTCGAGATCAGGCCCGTGTTCACGCCCACCATACCCGATTCGATCTGCTCGGCCACGCGCCACACGCGGCCGATGTCGCGTGCGTAAAAGTACGACGCCAGACCGTATTCCGACGCGTTGGCGAGCGCGATCGCTTCCTCTTCGGTCTTGAAACGGAACAGCGGCGCCACGGGGCCGAACGTTTCCTCGTCCGAGACCAGCATCTGCGGCGTGACGTCGGCCAGTACGGTCGGTTCGAAGAACGTGTGGCCCAGCGGATGGCGCTTGCCGCCCAGCAGCAGACGTGCGCCCTTGCCGAGCGCATCGGCGATGTGGTGCTCGACCTTTTCGACGGCTTTTTCTTCGATCAGCGGCCCCTGGTTCACGCCCGGCGCCATGCCGTTGCCGACCTTCAGTTTTGCAACGGTGGCCGTCAGCTTTTCCGCGAACGCCTCATACACGCCGTCCTGCACGTAGATGCGGTTGGCGCATACGCAGGTCTGCCCCATGTTCCGGTATTTGGAGGCCATCACACCTTCGACGGCGGCATCGAGGTCGGCGTCGTCGAACACGATGAACGACGCGTTGCCACCCAGTTCCAGCGACAGCTTCTTGACCGTCGGCGCGCATTGTTCCATCAGCAGGCGGCCGACTTGTGTGGAACCCGTGAAACTGAGCTTGCGCACGACGGGGTTCGCGCACATCTCCGCGCCGATCGTTTTGGAGTCCCCGATCACGATGGAAAACACGCCCTTCGGCACGCCGGCGCGTTCCGCCAGCACGGCGAGCGCGAGGGCGGAATAGGGCGTCAGCTCGGCCGGTTTCAGCACGATCGGGCAGCCGGCCGCGAGCGCCGGCGCGACTTTGCGGGTGATCATCGCAGCAGGGAAATTCCACGGCGTAATCGCGGCGCACACGCCGATCGGTTCCTTCGTGACGACGATGCGGCTGTTGGGCGACGGCGATTCCAGCACGTCGCCTTCGATGCGCTTGGCCTGCTCGCCGAACCATTCGAGGAACGAGGCGGCGTACGCGATTTCTCCCTTCGATTCGGCCAGCGGCTTGCCCTGTTCCGCCGTCATGATGGCGGCCAGGTCGTCCGCGTTCTCGAGCATCAGGTCGTTCCATTTGCGCAGGATGAGGGCGCGTTCGCGTGCCGTCTTCCTGCGCCACGCCGGCCAGGCGGCCTGCGCCGCGTCGATGGCGCGCCGGGTTTCCTGTGCGCCCATGTGCGGCACGGTGCCGAGCGTCTCGCCGGTGGCGGGGTTGATCACGGGGACGGTCTTGCCGTCGTCGGCATCGCACCAGGCGCCGTCGATGTAGGCCTGCCGGCGCAGCAGGGATGGGTCGTTGAGGTTCAGCATGGGAAAAACGATAGCACGATGCCGCGAATCGGGTCGTTTGTGTTGGCATCGTTCTTCAGTTGACGTTAAGCTTTTGCTACGGGTTACGACAGCGAACCCGCACGACTAGCAGATCCCAGGAAGCATTTGGTTTGGGAACGCGGTTTCCTTGATCTGAAACAACGGCCACTCGCATTCGGACCACTTTGTACGTATGATGGTTCTTGTGCGCTCACTACAAGGTAGAGACCATGCGCCCGATCGTTTTCGTCCCCGCTTGCACCCGCGATTTCGGTGAACACCCTTACCACGCGGCCCAGCACAAGTATGTCGACGCCGTCGTCCTCGGTGCCGACTGCGCCCCGCTGATCCTGCCGTCGCTGGGGGAGGCGCTCGACCTGGAAACGATGCTCGCGCTGTGCGACGGGATCATGCTCACCGGTTCGGCGTCGAACGTTCATCCAAGTTATTACTCCGAAGAACTGCTCGACCCGTCGCTGCCGCAGGACCCGGCGCGCGACCAGACCACGTTGCCGCTGATCCGCGCGGCCGTGAAGCGCGGCATTCCGATCATTGCGATCTGCCGCGGTTTCCAGGAAATGAACGTGGCGCTGGGCGGCAGCCTGTTCCAGGCCGTGCAGACGGTGCCCGGGCATTTCGACCACCGCGAGAATCCGGAACTGGGCATGGACGAGCAATATGGCGACGCCCATAAGGTCCAGCTCGTCGAGGGCGGCATGCTGCACCAGATCATCGGGCTGCCGGAAATCCCCGTGAATTCCCTGCATGGCCAGGGCGTGAACGAACTGGCGCCGGGCCTCGTCGTTGAAGCGACGGCGGAGGACGGGCTCGTGGAAGCCTTCTCGGTGAAGGGCGCGCCCGGCTTCACGCTGGCTGTGCAATGGCACCCGGAATGGCGCATCGTCCACAATCCCCATTCGATGAAGATGTTCGGCGCATTCGGTGCCGCCTGCCGCGCCTACAGATCAACCAAACGGACACCGGCATGACCCCCGACGCGAAATGGGCGGTCACGCCCGTCCCATAGCTTTCCTGATTCCTGCTCGATCCCACGCAGCTCGCGGGCGGCGCGTCCGCGCACGGCTGTACTCATCAACGAACAGAGAACCATCATGGCTATCCGCGACAATTTTTCATACAACGACATGGACGAGTGGCTCAACGGCAAACGAGTCACCGAAATCGAATGCCTCGTGCCCGACCTGACGGGCGTTGCGCGTGGAAAGATTCTTCCACGCGTAAAATTCACCGAAGACCGCGGCATGCGCCTGCCGGAAATCGTGCTGGGCATGACCGTGACGGGCAATTCGCCGTCCGACGACGACGCCTTCGACCGCGCGATCTCCACCACCGACCGCGACATGATCCTGAAGGCCGACCCGGGCACGATCACGATGGTGCCGTGGGCCGTCGATCCGACGGCGCAGGTGATCCACGACTGCTATTTCTCCGACGGTAAGCTGGTCGATTTCGCGCCCCGCAGTGTGCTGCGCCGCGTGCTGAAGCTGTACGAGAAAAAGGGCTGGAAGCCGCTCGTCGCGCCCGAACTGGAGTTTTACCTGACGGCGAAGAACATCGACCCCGACCTGCCGCTGGCCGCGCCGATCGGCCGCAGCGGACGCTCGGAGACGAGCCGCCAGGTCTACAGCATCGACGCCGTCAACGAATTCGACCCGCTGTTCGAGGACATCTACGATTACTGCGACATGATGGGCCTCGACGTCGACACCCTGATCCACGAGATCGGCGCGGGCCAGATGGAAATCAATTTCCAGCACGGCGAACCGCTGGGCCTTGCGGACAAGGTCTTCTACTTCAAGCGCACCCTGCGCGAAGCGGCGCTGAAACACGACATGTACGCCACCTTCATGGCCAAGCCGATGGCTGGCGAGCCCGGCTCGGCGATGCACGTGCACCAGAGCGTGGTCGACGCGGAATCCGGCCACAACATCTTCAGCAACGTCGACGGATCGCCGTCCGACCTGTTCCGCCACTACATCGGCGGCCTGCAGAAATATATGCCGTCCGCGATGGCGATCGTCGCGCCGTACGTCAACTCCTACCGCCGCATCGTGCGCCACACGGCCGCCCCCATCAACCTGCAATGGGGCGTGGACAACCGCACCGTGGGCTTCCGCGTGCCCGTATCCGGCTCGCAGGACCGGCGCGTGGAAAACCGCGTGATCGGCGCCGATGCCAACCCGTATCTCGCCCTGGCCGTCACCCTGGCGTGCGGCTACCTCGGCATCCAGGAACAGCTGGAACCGACGCCGATGGTCGAAGGCAGCGCCTACAAGATGAAGGTCGAACTGCCGCAAGGCCTGTCCGAAGCGCTGACCCTGCTGCGCGGCGAGGACCGCCTGCGCGACATCCTCGGCGAACGCTTCATCGACGTCTATTCCGCGGTCAAGGAACTGGAGCACCAGGAATTCATGACGGTCATCAGCCCGTGGGAACGGGAACATCTGTTACTGCACGTATGACCATGCAACGACGACGACGAGGAGATCATCATGACTTTCGACAGCATGGCATTCGAGGCAGGCCTGCGCGCGCCGGTCCGCGAGGACATTGATACCCGCACATTGCAACAGCTCGACAGCGCCCACTTCCTGCACCCGTTCACCGACCACGGCGCCCTGAGCACGAAGGGCGCGCGCGTGATGGTGCGCGGGGAGGGCATCTACCTGTGGGATTCGGAGGGCAACAAGACCATCGACGGCATGTCCGGCCTGTGGTGTGTGAACGTGGGCTATGGCCGCACGTCCATTACCCAAGCCGTCGCGCGGCAGATGGATGTTCTGCCGTTTTATAACAGCTTCTTCAACACGACGAACGTGCCGGCCGTGAAGCTGGCGGAAAAGCTGGCGGGCCTGGCACCGCCCGGGTTCGAGCATGTGTTCTTCACGAGCTCCGGCTCGGAAGCGAACGACACGGCGCTGCGCATGGTGTGGCGCTACTGGCAGCTGATGGGCCAGCCGGAGCGGCAGATCGTCATCAGCCGGCGCAATGCCTACCACGGCAGCACGATCGCCGGGGCGTCGCTGGGCGGCATGGCCGCGATGCACGCCCAGGGCGCGCTGCCGATCCCGCACATCCACCACATCGAGCAGCCGCATTTCGGCGACCATGGCCGCGGCCTGTCGGAAGCTGAATTCGGGCTGCTGGCCGCCGACTGGCTCGAACAAAAAATCCTGGAAGTGGGGCCGGACAGGGTCGCCGCATTCATTGGCGAACCGGTGCAGGGCGCGGGCGGCGTCGTCATCCCGCCGCAGACGTACTGGCCGCAAATCCAGCGCATCTGCGACAAGTACGGCATCCTGCTCATCTCGGACGAAGTCATCTGCGGCTTCGGCCGCCTCGGCACGTGGTTCGGCTGCGAGCGCATGGGCACGCGGCCGGATTTGATCCCGTTCGCGAAAGGCGTCACCTCGGGCTATGTGCCGCTGGGCGGGGTGCTGGTCGGGGAACGGGTGGCGCGCGCGCTGATCGAGCGCGGCGGCGACTTCAACCACGGTTTTACCTATTCCGGCCATCCCGTCGCGTGCGCGGCGGCGCTGGAGAACCTGCGCATCGTCGAAGAGGAAAAACTGGTCGACAAGGTCGCGCGCGAGACGGGGCCGCACCTGCGGGTCGCGTTTTCGCGCCTGGCCGAGCACCCGCTCGTCGGGCACGCGGAAAGCATCGGCATGGCGGCCGGCCTGAACCTCGTGCGGAGAAAGGGCGCGGCGGTGCACGACTGCGAACCGTTCGCGCGCGACCTGGGCGTAGGGATGGTGTGCCGGCAGCACATGTTCGACAACGGCGTCATCATGCGCGCCGTCGGGGACCGGATGATCGTGGCGCCACCGCTCGTGATGACCTGTGCGCAGATCGACGAGATGGTGGAGAGGATATGGTTTTGCCTGGACCGGACGTTGGCGGATGTCGCGGGTCGGGGGTGGTTGGACTGACTTCGGATGGGAAATTGGGTCCCTGCGCAGGCAGGGACCCAATGTCGTATTTAAACGCTCACCGCCGTCTTGTGCGGCTCGTGCCGGTTCTTGAGCACCTGCGGCGCCAGCGACCCGATGAACATGCCGGCAAACGCCGCCAACAGGCCCGCCAGCTGGCCCGGGAAGACCTCGCCCAGCGACGAGATCTGCGGGAAGAACACGATCCACGTGGCGATGCCGGCGGCCAGCGACAGGATCGCGCCCTGCGTCGTCGCGCGCTTCCAGTACAAACCGGTGACGAGCGGCACGAAGGCGCCCACGAGCGTCACCTGGTATGCGGACGACACGAGGTCGTAGATCGACGTGCCCTTCATCGCGACGGCGTACGCCAGCACGAGCGAGGCGAACACGACGATGGTGACGCGCATCGCGAGCAGCTGCTGGCGGTCGCTCATGCCCGGGCGCAGGTTTTTCAGGATGTTCTCGGTAAAACTCGTCGACGGGGCCAGCAGGGTGGCGGACGACGTGCTCTTGATGGCGGACAGCAGGGCGCCGAAGAACAGGATCTGCATGATCAGCGGCATCTTCGTCATCACGAACGTGGGCAGCACGCGTTGGTAATCGCTCTTGGCCAGTTCCAGCGCATCATTGCCCATCACGATCACGGCGCAGGCGACGACGAACATCGGCACGAACGCGAAGATGATGTAGCTGGCGCCGCCGATCACGGCGCCGGCGCGGGCCGTCGGGGCATTCTTGGCGGACATCACGCGCTGGTACACGTCCTGCTGCGGAATCGAGCCCAGCATCATCGTCACGGCCGAGCCGACGAAGAAAGCGATGTCGGTGAATTTGGCTTCCGGCAGGAAGTGCCACAGGTCTTTCTGCTGTGCCATGTCGAGGACGACACCGGTGCCGCCGGCCAGCTTCGCCGAGAACACGGCGATGATCGACAGGCCGACGACGAGCACGATCATCTGGATGAAGTCGGTAATGGCGACGGCCAGGAAGCCGCCGATGACGACATAGATCAGCACGGCAAGCGTGCCGACGATCATGCCGGCCGTCTCCGACATCGCGCCGCCCGTCAGCACGGAAAACACGAGGCCCAGCGCCGTGATCTGCGCCGCGACCCAGCCGAGGTACGAGAGGATGATGGCGGCCGAGCAGAACACTTCGATGCCCTTGCCGTAGCGGGCGCGGTAGTAGTCGCCGATCGTCAGCATGTTCAGTTTATAGAGGCGGGCCGCAAAGAACAGGCCGACGAGGATCAGGCAGGTGCCGGCGCCGAACGGGTCTTCCACCAGCGCGCCGAGGCCGCCCTGCACGAATTTCGCCGGGATGCCCATCACGGTCTCGGCACCGAACCACGTGGCGAACGTCGTCGTGATGACCATGATCAGCGGCAGGCTGCGGCCGGCGACGGCGAAGTCGGCCGTGTCCTTGATGCGCGTGCCGGCCCAGACGCCCAGGCCGAGCGTGCCGAGCAGGTAGAGCACAACGGACGTAATCAGAATGGTGTTCATTTCGGTGTGCTCCGGGCGCGGAATAGAAAATGCGGGTGGGAAAAATTCGCGATTATAGCGGCAGAAATCGGCATTTGGATCGATTTTGTTTGCTAGTATCGGCCTGACAACAACATGTAATCTTGACGGAGGCACGATGACCACGCAAGGCTGGCATGAGCGTTCCAAAACGGTGCAGATCGATGGCCGCGCCGTCATCCAGGGCAAGCGCGTCGACGCGCGTTCCGGCGCCCGTTTCGACAATATCTCACCCATCGACGGTTGCAAGCTGGGCGAGGTCGCCCGCTGCGACGCGGCCGACGTCGACGCTGCCGTCGCCGTTGCCCGCGCGGCGTTCGAGGATGGCCGCTGGGCCGGCAAGGCCCCGGCCGAGCGCAAGCGCACCTTGATCCGCTTCGCCGACCTGATGCTCGCGCACGAGGACGAACTGGCTTTGCTGGAAACCCTCGACATGGGCAAGCCCATCCGCTACAGCAAGAGCGTGGACGTGCGGCTCGCGCAGAACTGCATCCGCTGGTACGGCGAGGCCATCGACAAGATCTACGACCAGGTCGCGCCGAGCCCGCAGGACAGCCTGGCGCTGATCACGCGCGAACCGGTCGGCGTCGTCGCCGCCATCATCCCGTGGAATTATCCGATGCTGATGGCCGCATGGAAGATCGGCCCGGCACTCGCGGCCGGAAACAGCGTCGTGCTGAAGCCGTCGGAGAAGGCACCGTTGACCTCCCTGCGGCTGGCCGAGCTGGCGCTTGAGGCAGGCGTGCCGGAAGGCGTGTTCAACGTGCTGCCCGGCTACGGCGACGAGGCGGGCAAGGCGCTCGCGCTGCACATGGACGTCGACTGCATCGGTTTTACCGGTTCCACGCGCGTGGGCAAGCAGATCCTGCAGATGGCGGGACAGTCGAACCTGAAGCGGGCGTGGACGGAACTGGGCGGCAAGTCCGCCAACATCGTGTGCGCGGACTGTCCCGATCTCGATGCGGCCGTGGCGGGCGCCATCGGATCCATCTATTTCAACCAGGGCGAAAGCTGCAACGCGCCGTCGCGGCTGTTCGTCGAGGAATCGATCCGCGCAGCCTTCCTCGACAAGGCCCTCGCCTTGATCCCGCAGTACGCACCGGGCGACCCGCTCGACGAGTCCACCGTGATGGGCGCCATCGTCGATTCGATCCAGATGAAGACGGTGCTCGGCTTCATCGAGGACGGCAAGGCGGCCGGCGCGCGCCTGCTCGCGGGCGGCAACGCGGCGCGCGCGGAGACGGGCGGCCTGTACATCGAGCCGACGCTGTTCGATGGCGTGGACCACACGATGCGCATCGCGCGCGAGGAGATCTTCGGGCCCGTGTTGTCCGTGCTCTCGTTCACGGACCTCGACGAGGCGGTGCGCCAGGCGAATGCGACGCCGTACGGCCTCGCGGCGGCCGTGTGGACGGCCGACATGAGCAAGGCAATCCGCACGTCGCGCAAGCTGCGCGCGGGTACCGTGCACGTGAACCAGTACGACAACGACGACATCACGGTGCCGTTCGGCGGCTACAAGCAATCGGGCAACGGGCGGGACAAGTCGCTGCATGCGTTCGACAAGTACACGGAATTGAAAACGACGTGGATCCAGATTTGACCTGCGCCCGCAAAACCGTCGCCCCTGCGGAGGCAGGGGCCTAGTTCCTGCAAGCGTATCGGTCCGCGTAAAACTTGGGTCCCCGCCTCCGCGGGGACGACGTTTTAAGGGCGCGGTCGACGTTTTAGATCGCCATCTCGCGCAGCACCTTCGACGCCTCGCGGCTCGCCGTCAGCACGGCCCCGTCGCGCATCGTGATCTCGAGCTGCGACTGGTCGTCCGCGCGCATGGAGTCCACGAAGTCGAGGTTCACGAGTGCCGAGCGGTGGATGCGGATGAAGCGGCCCGGGTCCAGCTGGGCTTCCAGTTCCGAGATCCCGATGCGCACGAGGAAAGTGTGGCCGCGCGCGGCGATCGCCGTGTATTTCGCATCCGCCTTCAGGTAGGCGATCTCGTTCACGGACAGCGGAAAGATGCGGCCGCGGTCGCGCACGAGGATGCGCTCGATGCGCGCCGGCGCATGCTGCACGGCCTGCGCGAGCGCGCCGTCGACGAGGTCGCGCGCGGGCACGGACGATCCCGGCATCTCCAGCAGGCGCGCGACGGCCGCGTCGAAGCGCGCGCGCGTAAAAGGTTTGAGCAGGTAGTCGACGGCGTTCAGTTCGAACGCGGTGACTGCATACTGGTCGTACGCGGTCGTGAACACGATGTCCGGCACGACGGTCAGGCGGCGCAGCACGTCCAGGCCCGTCATCTCGGGCATCTGGATATCCATGAAGACGATGTCGGGACGGATGCGGTCGATCTGCGCGAGCGCGCTGGCGCCGTCCGCCGCTTCGCCCACGAGGCGCAGGCCCGCATGGGCATAGATGAAGTCGCGCAGGACGTCGCGCGCGAGCGGTTCGTCTTCCGCGATGAACACGGTCCGGGCATTCATGTGAATTCCTTGTCGTTGGCGGGGAGGGGAATCGCCATCGTGACGACGAAGCCGGCACCCGGCGCCGTCTCGATCGCGAGGCCCTCGTCGGTGCCGTATTCCAGTTGCAGGCGGCGCTCGACGGTGCGCAGGCCCAGGCCGTTCGACGCGCGCACGCGGCCGAGGTCGGCCCCGGGGCCGTCGTCGCCGACGGACAGCACGAGCCTGCCCGTGCGCGCGTCGAGGCGCGTGCGGATCAGCAGGCGGCCCGGCCGGCTGTGCGGATTGAATGCATGCTTGATGCTGTTCTCGACGAGCGGCTGCAGCGACAGCGCGGGCAGCAGGTGGCTGGAGGCAGCGTCGTCGAGTTCCCAGTCGACGTGCAGGCGCGCGCCGAGGCGCAGGCTTTCCAGGTCCAGGTAGTCGCGCACGAAGCGCAGTTCGTCGTCCAGGGTGACGCGGTCGTTGCCCGTCTTTTCCGTGTCGAGCACGTAGCGCAGCATGTCGGAGAACTGAAACAGCGCATTTTCCGCGGCGTTCGGGTCCTTGCGGGTGAGGGCGATGATCGAGTGCAGCGTGTTGAACAGGAAGTGCGGATTGAGCTTGCTGCGCAGCGCGTTCAACTCCGTCGCAACGAGCAGCGCGTGCGCCTGCTGCACGGCGACCTCCTGCCGGCGGCGGGCGTCGTTGGCGCGGATCATGTGGAACGTCGTCGCGATGACGCCATAGCCCATCATCGAATACAGCACGGGCCACACGTAGTACGACAGCGGTTGCGAGAAGCCGAACATCAGCCCCGGCAGGGCATACGACAGGATCGCGTAGGCCGGCGCGCCCACGCCGTGGATCAGGCACCGCAGCGCGAACGGCGCGTGCCGGCGCTCCATCCACCCGCTGAGCGGCCAGTGCAGGGCCAGCACGACGGCCTGCGGCACGATCCACAGCATCGGCACGAGGCCGCGCCAGTCGTAGCCGCGCTGGTTCGGATCGGCGAGTTGCAGCACGACCGCGAGCAGCACCATGTACGCGAGCCAGCCGCAGGCGTAGTTGCGCCACATGCGGGAGGTCCTGGGCGTCGTCGTGGTCGTCAGCTGTTCCATGCAGAAAGTATGACGCAGGACGGCGGCGGGCGGAACGGCTTTGACGCGAAGTGCGGTAACAGGGCAACGAATTGCAGAAATCGAGGGAGTCAACCCGCGCGCGGTATAAAAATCGCCGATGCTATATTGGCCCGCATCGAGTGAAGCGAGGAGTGTGATGGATTCCGAAGCGCATAATCCGATGCGCGATTTTCTGCGCGAACACAATATCCACGAAGTCGAATGCGTCATCGCCGACATGACGGGCATTGCCCGCGGCAAGATCCTTCCGAAAGACCTGTTCCTGGCGGGCGAGCACATGCGGCTGCCGAAGAGCGTCCTGTTGAACACCGTCCACGGCGAACAGCCGAACAACACGCCGTATGTCGGCGCCATCGATCCCGACATGGTCTGCGTCCCCGATCCGGCCACGATCCGCGTCGTGCCCTGGGCCACGGAGCGTGTCGCGCTCGTGATCCACGATTGCACGAACTTCGACGGCACCCTGGTCGACCTGGCCCCGCGCTCCGTGCTGCGCCGCGTGCTGGGCCTGTATGCGGAGCGGGGCTGGACACCCGTCGTGGCCCCGGAGATGGAGTTTTACCTTGTCGCGCGCACGACGAATCCGCATGAACCCCTGAGCCCGCCGACGGGCCGCAGCGGCTTCACGGAACAGGGCCGGCAGTCGTATTCGATCGATGCCGTCAACGACTTCGATCCGTTCTTCCTGGAGTTGTCGGCGTTCTGCAAGCAGCACGAGCTCGGCGTCGAGACCCTGATCCATGAGGCCGGCGCAGGCCAGATGGAAATCAATTTTACGCACGGGGACGCGCTGGAACTGGCCGACCGCGTGTTCCTGTTCAAGCGGGCCGTGCGCGAGACGGCGCTGCGCCACGGCATCTTTGCCACGTTCATGGCCAAGCCGATGGAGACGGAGCCGGGCAGCGCCATGCACGTGCACCAGAGTATTGTCGATGCGGATGGGCGCAACATCTTTTCCAACGAGGACGGGTCGGAAAGCGCGCTGTTCCGCCACTTCATCGGCGGCCTGGAACGATACGTGCCGGCGGCGACCCTGCTGTTCGCGCCGCACGTGAATTCCTACCGGCGCCTGTCGCGCTTCCAGTCGGCGCCGATGAACGTGCATTGGGGCTACGACAACCGCACGTGCGGCATCCGCATCCCGAACTCGGGCCCCGTCAACCGCCGTGTGGAAAACCGGGTGCCGGGCGTGGACGTGAACCCGTATCTCGCGATGGCGGCCACGCTCGCGTGCGGCCTGCTCGGCATGGTCGAGGGGTTGGAACCGTCGGCGCCGACGCCCGAGAGCGCGGAGCACATCCACGGCGACCTGCCGCGCAATCTCGAGGATGCGATCCTGCAGCTGCGCGGGTGTCCGGCGCTGGCCGACATGCTGGGGCCCTTGTTCGTGCAGGCGTTCTGCGAAGTGAAGGAACTGGAGTTTGCGACGTTTTCGCGCGTGATCAGTTCATGGGAGCGGGAGCACCTGATGCTCCTCGTGTGATCACACGCGGGGCAGCGTGATGGTCAACCGCGTGTGCCCGTCGCCCGTCTCCATGGTGGCGTCGCCGCCTTGCACCTCGGCCATCAGGCGGATCGAATAGGTGCCCAGGCCCATGCCGCCCCGCTTGCCGGCCGTGGCGTACTTGTCGAAGAAGCGGCCGCGCATGGTGAGCGGGACCTCGCCCTCGTTGTCGATCACGACGTGCAGGCTGCCGGGACCGGGCGCCACGTCGACCTTGATCGTGCCGCCCGGCGCCGTCGCCTCGGCCGCGTTCTTGAAGGCGTTCGAGAACATCGAATAGCACAGCAGCGATTCGCCCAGGCAGACCGTGTCTTCCGGCGCGGCGAAGCGGATCGTGATGCGGCGGTCCGTGAATGCGAGCTCGGTCTGCTGCGCGACGCGCGCCAGCAGGTCCTGGATGTCGAACGGCTGCAGCGTGGGCTGGTACTCGCCTTTCTCCATCTTGTGGATGTCGAGCGTGCGGTTGATCATGTCGAGCGCGTGGTTGGCGGCCATCTCGATCATGTTCGCATGGTCGCGCTGCGGGTCCGGCAGGTCGCTCGCGAGCAGCGCCTGGCTCGCGTGCAGGGTGACGGCGATGGGGCTCTTGAGGTCGTGGCGCGTCATGCGCTCCACGTCTTCGCGCAGGTGCGCGTTCTCGATCAGCAGCTCGTTCTGGCGCTTCAGGTCGCCCATCGCCGTGGCCAGCGACAAATGGGTCGCGATGCGCGCCTTCAGGATCGTCGGGTCCGCGGGCTTCGACACGTAGTCGACCGCGCCCAGGCTCAACCCGCCCACGATGTCGTCGACGGCGTCCTTCGCGGACAGGAAGATGATCGGGATGTGCGCCGTCTTCGGGTCGGACTTCAAATGGCGGCACGTCTCGAAGCCGTCCATCACGGGCATCATGATGTCGAGCAGGATCAGGTCGATGGGGAAGGCCCCCGCGATGTCCAGCGCCTTGCGGCCGCTGATCGCCACCTTGATCGCGTACTCGTCCTTCAACGCACCGGCCAGCACCTCGATGTTGGTCGGGACATCGTCCACGGATCAGCACCGTGCAGCGTTTCAGGCGCTCGGCCAGCGGTGCCTGCAGGCCGATGACGTCGGCCTGGACGGGCGTCGGCTTCAGCACCGGCGGCGGGGCGCTATCGGGGCGGGGTACGGGCTCCGGCGCAGGCTCGGACTCTTGTACCGTCCCGATCATCGCCATGAACTTGCTGGCGAAGCTGTGCACGGTGAACGGCTTGATCATGTAAGCGTTGACGCCGGCCTGCAGTGCGCTGCGCACGGAGGCCGGATTCGCTTCGGCCGTCAGCATCATGAACGGCGTCTTCGCATAGCGCGCGTCGTGGCGCATCCAGTGCAGCAGCTCCAGGCCGCTCATCACCGGCATGCCCCAGTCGCCGATGACGATGTCGATCGGCTGCTTGCGCATGAGGTCTTGCGCAGTCTTGCCGTTCTCGGCCTGGCACACATTGGAAAAGCCGAGTTCCGTCAGGACCTGGCGCACGGCGGTGCGGATCAGGAGATAGTCGTCGACGATCAGGATGGCAGCGGACTTATGCATATTGTTCTGATAATGAGTGCAGGCAGTGTAGCAACGATTAGGCCGCCAACCAACCATCAGGTCGCTCGCATGCATGAATGTGCGTGTTTATATTGATTATTGCTGGTTTGTGCGTAAACGTGTAAAGTGCATGTATTCAAGGAGAATGAAATGGACGCCTCCCACCTCAGCCTTACGAGCGACGTCGGCCATGGAAGCGATGGATAGGGGGGAACGTGTGAAGAGAAAGCGGAAGGTGGACCCTCGCGGGCCAACGGCGTCA
>Ga0187844_10000120_pt1 | contig 57255 bp, 48 predicted proteins | sample SpaLakP09_SKY_50_FD_134517 | JGI IMG/M metagenome (GOLD analysis project Ga0187844, IMG submission 134517) | Oligotrophic lake water microbial communities from Sparkling Lake, Wisconsin, USA - SP09_SKY_50 | ecosystem: Environmental > Aquatic > Freshwater > Lake | place: USA: Sparkling Lake...
ACACGGGAATCGTGATCAGTCCGGATCGCCGCCGGCCCGGGCGTCGTCGTCGAGACTCCTCAGCCAGGCCAGCTTGTCCGCGATCTTCGCCTCGATCCCCCGCGGCACCGGCTGGTACCAGCCCGGCTCCGGCATGCCGTCCGGCAGATAGGTCTCGCCGGCAGCGTACGCGTGCGGCTCGTCGTGGGCGTAGCGGTACTCATGGCCGTAGCCCAGTTCCTTCATGAGTTTGGTCGGCGCGTTGCGCAAATGGACCGGCACCTCGCGCGACTTGTCTTTTCGCACGAACGCCATGGCGGCATTGAACGCGTTGTAGCCGGCATTGCTCTTCGCGGCGATGGCGAGGTAGATGACGGCCTGGCCCAGCGCAAGTTCTCCCTCCGGCGAGCCGAGACGCTCGTACGTCTCGACCGCGTCGTTCGCCAGCTGGATGGCGCGCGGGTCGGCGATGCCGATGTCTTCCCACGCCATGCGCACGATGCGCCGCCCCAGGTATTTCGGATCGGCGCCGCCGTCCAGCATCCTGCACAGCCAGTACAGCGCGGCGTCCGGATGCGAGCCGCGCACGGATTTGTGCAGCGCCGAGATCTGGTCGTAGAAATTGTCGCCGCCCTTGTCGAAGCGGCGCGCGTTCAGGGTCAGCGCGTTTTCGACGAATTCGCGCGTGATGTGAGTCGTTTTGGCCGTGTCGGCCGACGTCTTCGTCTGCTCCAGCAGGTTCAGGAAACGGCGGGCGTCGCCGTCCGCGTAGCCGACCAGGGTCTGCACGGCGATGTCGTCGAACTGCAGGTGCGACAGGCCCCCCTGCCGGCGCGCGCGCTCTAATAGTTGACGCATCTCGTCGTCGTTCAGCGCCTTCAGCACGTACACCTGCGAGCGCGACAGCAGTGCCGAGTTGACTTCGAACGACGGGTTTTCCGTCGTCGCGCCGATCAACGTGACGAGGCCGGATTCCACGAACGGCAGCAGCGCGTCCTGCTGCGATTTGTTAAACCTGTGGATCTCGTCGATGAACAGGATCGTGTGCTTGCCGCCGGCGAGGTAGTGCTCGGCCTGTTCGATGGAGGCGCGGATGTCCTTCACACCCGACAGCACGGCGGACAGCGCGATGAACTCGCAGTCGAACGCGTTCGCCGTCAGGCGCGCCAGCGTCGTCTTGCCGACACCCGGCGGGCCCCACAGGATCATCGAATGGGGCCGGCCCGACTTGAACACGAGGTTCAGCGGCTTGCCCTCGCCCAGCAGGTGCGACTGGCCGATGACTTCGGCGATCGTCTTCGGGCGCAGGGCTTCCGCCAGCGGGGCGGCGGGTTCCGTCTTGAAAAGGTCATCCATGGGCTGCGTTGTTATTCTCAGTCTTGCCTATATATGGCCGCGCCCCCAGAAAAGCAACTGCGCGCAAGTGTTACTGGTTCACGACCTCGGCGCCCTTCGGCACGTCGAACTTGAACGTCTGCGCGCCCAGCGCCGGATTACGCTGGAAGCTCGTGAATTTCAGCAGCACGGTCTGGCCGAAGTTGTCCTTCAGCTCCATCGCCTGCGGGACGCCGTCCTTCAGGCCGATGCCGATCTGCTCGAACGTCGTGTCCTTCGATTTCGGCGTCGCGTTCAGCCATTCGAGGCCGTCGCGCGTGCCTGCTTCCGCCAGCGTGAAATTCTTTTCCAGGTCATTGCTGCCGAACAGGATCGCGGCCGGCGAGCTGCCCAGCGCGCCGCCCAGCTTGCGCGTCGTGACCTGGTTCAGGTCCTTGTCGTACAGGTACAGCGTGTCGCCGTCGGCCTGCAGCAATTGCTCGTACGGCTTCTGGTAGGTCCAGATGAATTTGCCGGGGCGCGCGAACACGAAGGTGCCGCTGGACGTCTTGCCCGTCTTGGTTTTCTGGACCTGCGTCTGCGTGAATTCGCCGCGGGCGGACTTGGTGCCCGACACGAAGGATTTGAACTGGTCGAGGGCGGTGGCCGAAGCCGTTCCGGTGACGGCCAGGGTAGCTGCGGCGATCAAGGTAGTTAGCGCAAATTTCATATCGTCCTTTCGTAGGGTGGGCACCCTGTGCCCACGCGGACGTTTGCGTCCCGCATGCGTTCGCGTGGGCGTGGGATGCCCACCCAACGGCAACTCGGGCGCAAACTTGTTATTCGGCGTTCGTTGCAGGCACCAGGATGTCCCGGTTGCCGTTCGACTGCATCGGCGACACGATGCCGCTTTGCTCCATCTGCTCGAGCAGGCGCGCGGCGCGGTTGTAGCCGATGCGCAGGTGGCGCTGCACCAGCGAGATCGACGCCCGGCGGTTCTTCAGCACCACGGCCACGGCCTGGTCGTACATCGCGTCGGACTCGCCGCCGCCTTCGCCGGCCGGCACGGCGTCGGCGCCGCCGCCATCCTCAGCCACGCCGCCTTCGAGGATGCCCTCAATGTAATTCGGTTCGCCCGTGGACTGGAGATGTTTTACAACTCGATGCACTTCGTCGTCGGACACGAACGCGCCGTGCACGCGGACCGGCAGGCCCGTACCCGGCGGCATGTACAGCATGTCGCCCATGCCCAGCAGCGTCTCGGCGCCCATCTGGTCGAGAATCGTGCGCGAGTCGATCTTGGACGACACCTGGAACGCGATACGCGTCGGGATGTTCGCCTTGATCAGGCCCGTGATGACGTCCACGGACGGACGCTGCGTCGCGAGGATCAGGTGGATGCCGGCCGCGCGCGCCTTCTGGGCGATACGGGCGATCAGCTCCTCGACCTTCTTGCCGACCACCATCATCAGGTCGGCCAGCTCGTCGATGATGATGACGATCGTCGGCAGTTTATCGAGCGGCTCGGGCGCGTCCGGCGTCAGCGAGAACGGGTTCGGGATGTGTTCCTCGCGCTTGGCGGCTTCCGCGATCTTGCCGTTGTAGCCGGCCAGGTTACGCACGCCCAGCTTCGACATCAGTTTATAACGCCGCTCCATCTCGTTCACGGCCCAGTTCAGCGCGTGGCCGGCCTGGCGCATGTCGGTCACGACCGGTGCCAGCAGGTGCGGAATGCCTTCGTACACCGACATCTCCAGCATCTTCGGGTCGATCAGGATCAGGCGCACGTCGGCCGGATCGGCCTTGTACAGCAGCGACAGGATCGTCGCGTTGATGCCCACGGATTTACCGGAACCCGTCGTACCCGCCACCAGCAGGTGCGGCATCTTCGCGAGGTCGGCGACGACCGGCTTGCCGGCGATGTCCTTGCCCAGCGCGACGGTCAGGCTGGACGCGCTGTCGCCATAGACCTTCGAGCCGAGGATTTCCGTCAGGCGCACGATCTGGCGCTTCGGGTTCGGCAGCTCGAGGGCCATGTAGTTCTTGCCGGGGATCGTCTCGACGACGCGGATCGACGTCAGCGACAGCGAACGCGCCAGGTCGCGCGCCAGGTTGACGATCTGGCTGCCCTTCACGCCCGTCGCCGGCTCGATCTCGTAACGGGTGACGACGGGGCCCGGATACGCGGCGACGACCTTCGCCTCGACGCCGAAGTCGGACAGCTTCTTCTCGATCAGGCGGCTGGTGAATTCCAGCGTGTCGACGGCGACGGATTCCTGGACGGGCGGCGCCTCGTCCAGCAGCGCGAGCGGCGGCAAGGTGGAATCGCCGTGGACTTCGAACAGGTGCGACTGGCGCTCCTTCTCGGCGCGCTCCGAGCGCGGCACGGTCGTCATCGCCGGCTCGATCTTGATCGGCGACGGATTCGGCGCGGACGCCGGCGGCAGCGGCGCCTTCACGGACGCGGACGCCGGTGCGGGTGCGCGCGGCGCTGGTGGCGCCTCGTCCGGCTCGTCGAACGACGGCTCCCACGCGGACGGTGCCGGCGGCGCCTCCCCGCCGTCGATCTGCGGCTCGGCGCGGGCACGCGCCAGCTTCGCGTCGCCGCGCGCCTTCACCTTGGCCTTCATCTTGGCGAGGAAGCCCGGCGCCGGTTGCGCGTCTTCCTGCGATTCGTCGAACTCGTCGTTGCGCGGCGTCTCGATGCGGATCGGCGAGCCGGCATGTTTTTCCTCGTACTTGGCGCGCTCGTGCACCACGACCTCGTCGCGCTTGTGCGCCGCCACTTCGCCGTAGCGGCGGTCTTCGCGGTCTTCGTAGCGCAGGCGGAACCAGTCCCACGTCGTCTCGACGGATTCGCCGATGCGCTCGGCCACCGCGAGCCACGACACCTGGAAGTACCAGGAAAAGCCGAGGCCGAACAGCAGCAGCAGGAGCAGGGTCGCGCCCGTAAAACCGAACGCCGTGTGGGCGGAATGGCCGATCAGCTGGCCCAGCACGCCGCCGGCCGCGCGCGGCAGCTCGACTTTCAGCGACCACATGCGCAGGTACTCCAGACCAACGCTGCCGGCGAACATCAGCACGAAGCCGATCCAGCGGATCAGCGTCTCGCCCTGGTGCTCGGGCTCCTGTTCCGCTTCCTGGACGATGAACCGGGTGTGGAGTCTTCGATAACCCTTCCAGACGGCGCGCGTAAAGCAGACGCACAGCCACCAGGCGGAAAAGCCGAAAATGAATAACAATAAGTCGGCCAGCCAGGCGCCGGCGCGGCCGCCCAGGTTGGCGACGTGGGCGACGGCGTTCTCGTGCGACCAGCCCGGATCGGCCTTGTTATAGCTGAGCAAGATGAGGACGAAATACAACAGCGCGACGGCCGTGGCCAGCCAGCGCGCCTCCGACAACAGGCGCACGAGCCGGTTCGGCAGCGGCTGGCGGGGCGGTCGCGGCTTGTGAGTATAGGTCGTGCTCGTCGATGGACTATTCTTGCTCATTGCGATGTGAAACGGTACTGCCGGGTAACAATTCCCCGAAGATGATCATTCTAAGCGATATAAGGCCGCGTTGGCCCCACGATTCATGCTTGTTTGCATCATCGACTATAATCCCGGGTTCAACGCCTCTTGATTACCGCACTGCCCGGCCCCACTTTCCGGGCATCATCCAATAGAAGAAGTTCACACATGACCACTCGCAAACATGCCAAAGTCCTGATCCTCGGTTCCGGCCCCGCCGGTTACAGCGCTGCCGTGTACGCCGCGCGCGCCAATCTCAGCCCGATGCTGGTGACCGGTGTCGAGCAGGGTGGTCAACTGATGACGACGACCGACGTCGAGAACTGGCCGGGCGACCCGCTGGGCGTGCAAGGTCCGGAACTGATGCAGCGCCTGCTGCAGCACGCCGAGCGCTTCAATACCGAGATCGTGTTCGACCACATCCACACGACGTACCTGAACGAGAAGCCGATCCGCCTGGTGGGCGATTCGCACGAATTCACGTGCGACGCGCTGATCATCGCGACGGGCGCCTCGGCCCAGTACCTCGGCCTGCCCAGCGAGCAGGAATTCATGGGCAAAGGCGTGTCCGCCTGCGCCACGTGCGACGGCTTCTTCTACCGCAACCAGGAAGTCGCGGTCATCGGCGGCGGCAACACCGCGGTCGAGGAAGCGCTGTACCTGTCGAACATCGCGACGAAAGTCACGCTGATCCACCGCCGCGACAAGTTCCGCGCCGAGCCGATCCTCGTCGACCGCCTGATGGCCAAGGTCGCCGAAGGCAAGATCGTGCTGGAGCTGAACCAGACGCTGGACGAGGTCAAGGGCGACCAGAGCGGCGTGACCGGCCTGCAGCTGAAATCGACGGACGGCAGCACGACCAAGGAATTGAAAGTGCACGGCCTGTTCGTGGCGATCGGCCACAAGCCGAACACGGGCATCTTCGACGGCCAGATCGACATGCACAACGGCTACATCAAGACCCGCGGCGGCAGCGAAGGCATGGCCACCGCGACCAACGTCCCGGGCGTGTTCGCGGCCGGCGACGTGCAGGACCACGTGTACCGCCAGGCGATCACGTCGTCGGGCTCGGGCTGCATGGCCGCGCTGGATGCCCAGCGCTATCTGGAAGCGCTGGAGTAAATATAAAGGTGGCTCGATGGCGATGAAGGACTTCGCTGATTTGAAATCCTTGCGCGACAGGCTCAAGGAAGAAGAAAGGCTGCGCGCCATCGAAAAGGCCGAGCGGGAAAAGCGCGAGCGCATCGCGCGCGAGCACGCCGTCGAATTCCGCACGGCCGTCACGGACGTCGTCAAGATGCCCGAATCGGACCGCTACGTGTGGCGGCCGATGCACGAATTCGAAACGCGCGGCCAGCCCCTGCCCACGCGTCCCCGCACACCGGAAGAAGAAACGGCCGCCGTGCTGCGCGAGTCGATGCTGTCCGACCAGTTCGACGTGGACGGCCTGCTCGACGAAGACCCGTCCCTCAGCTGGTCGGCGCCCGGCGTCGGCCCGGACGTCGTCAAGAAGCTGCGCAAGCGCCACTGGCCCGTCGAGGACGAGCTGGACCTGCACGGCCTCACGCGCGACCTGGCCCGGCGCCACGTCGACGCCTACCTGCGTAAATCCACCAAACGCGGCATCCGCTGCGTGCGCATCATCCACGGCGTGGGCTACGGCTCGGCCGGCGGCGAACCCGTCCTGCGCGGCATGGTGCACAGCTGGCTCGTGCAGACGGACGACGTGGTCGCGTTCTGCGTCGCGAACCGGGCCGACGGGGGAAACGGCGCACTGATCGTCCTGTTACGTCCCGCATTACTGGATTAATTCCCTTTCCTGCTGTCAAGTTACAGAATCAATCGTTAAATCGCCGTCAATTAAGCACGTTTCATTGTCAAATGACGGCCATGATTTAACGAAACCTGTAAGATGCAGACTTCGTGGTGCCGACGCGGCGCTGCCCATATAAGGATGAGTGAGTGGAGTCCAGTACCCCCGTACCGATGGCAGCACCGCGGCGCGTCGATCTGCAGAACTGCGCCGATGAACCGATCCATATCCCCGGCTCGATCCAGCCGCATGGCGCCCTGCTCTTCCTGTCGGACGCCGGGCTCGTCGACGGCTGGAGTGCGAATATCGCCGCGGTCACCGACAGCGCACCCGCGCTGGGACAGCCCTACGCCGCCCTCGGACTCCCGGCGGTCGTGACCGAACTCATCCAGGAATGCCTGGCCGCGATGGACGCCGGTGAAGCGCCCGCCTCGGTGGCCGCCCTGTCCATCCGCGACCGCGAACACGACTGCGTCGTGCACGCGCACATGCACCGCGTCCTCGTCGAATTCGAAGCGCGCGACGTGAGCATGGAGGAAGTCGCCCAGTTCGCGATCAAGGCGCATTCGTCGATCGACCGCCTGCGCCGCCAGCGCAGCATCGACGGCCTGCTGGAGTCGGCCGTGCGCCAGATCCGCGACTTCACGGGCTTCGACCGCGTGATGGCCTACCGCTTCCGCAGCGACGATTCGGGCGACGTGGTGGCCGAAGCACGGCGCGACGACCTCGTGCCCTACCTCGGCCAGCGCTATCCGGCCGGCGACATCCCGCCGCAGGCGCGCCGCCTGTACGTGCTGAACACCTTGCGCATGATCGCCGACGTGGGCTACCAGGCCGTGCCGCTGCTCGGCGCGGAAGGCAGCGCGCCGCTCGACATGAGCTTCGCGGTGCTGCGCAGCGTGTCGCCGATCCACGTGGAGTATCTGCAGAACATGGGCGTGGGCGCGTCGATGAGCGTGTCGATCGTCATCCATGGCCGCCTGTGGGGCCTGATCGCGTGCCATCACATGGGTCCCAAGCGCGTACCCTACTCCGTGCGGATGGCGGCCGACGTGCTGGCGCAGGTGATCGCGTCGACCGTGCAGGGCATCGAGGCACGCGAGGACGCGGCGCTCGTCGAACACGCGGCCAAGGTACGTACGAGCCTCGTGGAATCGCTGCTGCTGGAAGAGGATCCGCTCGAAGCGCTCGTCGAACATGGCGACGGGCTGCTGGAATCCGCGCAGGCGCAGGCGCTCGTCGTGAGCCAGTACGAGCGCGTCGTGTGCCGCGGCGTCGACCAGGCGCTGGGCGAAGCGATCATCGCGTCGCTGCCGGCCGAACCGCACGCCATCGTGACGCGCACGTGCACGAACGACTGGCCGGAAGGGGTCCGGCCCCTGCTCGGCAAATGGGCCGGCATGCTGGGACTGCCGTTCGACGGCCACACCGGGGGCTGGTGCGTGCTGCTGCGCCCGGAGCAGATCGAGGAAGTGGCCTGGGGCGGCAAGCCGGAAAAAAGCCAGGCCGGCCCGCTGGGCGAGCGCCTGACGCCGCGCGGTTCGTTCGAGGCCTGGCACGAGACCGTCCGCGGCTGCGCCCACGCATGGGAAGACGGCGTCCTCACGCATGCGCGCATGATGCTGGGCGAACTGGCGCGCGTGTCGAATGCGCGCCGCGCCCAGACGGAATCCACGCGCGCGAAACTGCTCGCCATGCTGGGCCACGACCTGCGCGACCCGCTCAACTCGATCAACATGGCCGGCATGGTCCTGGAAAAGACGGATGGCGCCAGCAACAAGGGCACCCTGGGCAAGCGCATCCAGTCGTCCAGCAACCGCATGCAGCGCATGATCGGCCAGGTGCTGGACATGAGCCGCATCGACCGCGGCCTGTCGCTCGGCATCGACCTGCAGCCCGTCGACCTCGCCGCCCTCGTCGAGGACATGGTCGAGGAAGCGCGCCTCGCCTACCCGACCATCGTCTACGATCTGGACGCCATCGGGCCGGCGTTCGTATTGGCGGATGGCGGCCGGCTCGGCCAGGTGATCTCGAACCTGCTGTCCAACGCGCGCCACCACGGCGAACCGAACCGGCCGATCACAATCCGCCTCGCACCGCGCGATGGCCTCGCCGTCCTGGAAATCGCGAACGCGGGCGCGCCGATCCCGGCGGAGACCGAGACCGCACTGTTCAACCCGTTCAAGCGCAGCTCGCTGAACAATCCGCGCAACCGTACGGGCATGGGTCTCGGCCTGTACATCGCCCAGCAGATCGTGCGCGAGCACGAAGGCGAGATCGATTATCGCCACGAGGATGGCAAGGTGGTCTTCGCCGTCCGCCTGCCGCTGGCAGCGCACGCAAACTGACGCGGCCCGGCCGTCCCTCCCTCCGCATGCACCTCATCACCGTCATTGAAATCGTTGCGATCCTGGTGGGCGCGTTCTCGGGTTTCATCGAGGCGCGCAGAAAGCGCATGGACGTGGTGGGGGTGTTCACGGTGGCCTTCATCGCCGCATTCGGCGGCGGCACCCTGCGCGACATCCTGCTCGACAAACGGCCGCTGTTCTGGGTGATCCACCAGGAGTACGCGATCCTGATCTTCGTGCTGGCCCTCGTGGCGACGCCGCTGATCAGGACCCTGCGCCAGATCGTGTCGGAACGGTTGATCGTGATCGCCGACGCGGTCGGCCTTGGGCTGTTTTCCGTGGCGGGCGTGTCGTCCGCGCTGGACGCGCACATGCCGCTGTTCATCGCGTCGATGATGGGCGTGATCACAGGGATCTTCGGCGGCGTGATGCGCGACATCGTCTGCAACGAAGTGCCGATGGTGTTCAGGGACGGCAAGCCCTACGCGATCTGCGCATTCCTCGGCAACTGGATGTTCCTGCTGCTGGGGATGAACGGTTTCCCGCACGATTTCGCGCTGTGGTCCAGCGCGATGTTCATCGTCGTGTTCCGGCTGGTGGCGTGGAAGTTCGATGTGCGGGTGGGGCGCTAAGATCGCGCCACGTGATTTACTCGGCGCTTAAAACAACGTCATTCCCGCCTGCGCGGGGACGACGTGCTGGTGGGTTAAACGGCGTCCGGCCCCGTCTCGCCCGTACGGATACGGATCACCTGCTCCACGTCCTGCACGAAGATCTTGCCGTCGCCGATCTTGCCCGTACGCGCGGCCTTGATGATCGCGTCCACGACCTGCTCGGTCAGCGCGTCGTCGACCACCACTTCGATCTTCACCTTGGGCAGGAAGTCGACCACGTACTCCGCGCCGCGGTACAGTTCCGTGTGGCCCTTCTGGCGGCCGAAGCCCTTCACTTCCGTGACGGTCAGGCCGGTCACGTTCACTTCGGCCAGCGCTTCGCGCACTTCGTCCAGTTTGAACGGCTTGATCACGCAGGTAATCTGTTTCATGGGTCTCTCCTATCAGTTTCCATGGATTATCGCATGGCGCCCGGTCAATCCGGAATCCTCGCCAGCTGGTCCATCCACACCGTCGCTTCCGAGTCGCTCGGCGCGCGCCAGTCGCCGCGCGGGGACAGCGAGCCGCCGTTGCCGACCTTCGGCCCGTTCGGCACGCAGGAGCGCTTGAACTGGCTCGTCTTGAAGAAGCGCCACAGGAAGATGCCGAGGTTTTTCTTGATCGCCGCGAGGTCGTACTGGTTGCGCGCCGGGCTGCCGCCCTCCGGCCACGGGCCGGCAGCGCGATCCCGCCACGCGCTCCACGAGAGGAACGCGACCTTGGCCGGGCCGAAACCGTAGCGCAGCGTGTAGTACAAATTAAAATCCTGCAGCTCGTACGGGCCGATGAAGTCTTCCGTGACCTGCGCCGGCTTGCCGGCCTCGCCCTGCTTGCCGGGCACCAGCTCCGGCGAGATTTCCGTCTCCAGCACGTTGACCAGGACGTCGGAACCGGTGTCGCCGATCTGCTTCGTGTCCGCGACCCAGCGCACGAGGTGCGAGATGAGGGTCTTCGGCACGCTCGCGTTGACGTTGTAGTGCGACATGTGGTCGCCCACGCCGTACGTGCACCAGCCCAGCGCGAGTTCGGACAGGTCGCCCGTGCCGATCACGATCGCGTGGTGGTGGTTCGCGAGGCGGAACAAATGGCTGGTGCGCTCGCCCGCCTGCACGTTCTCGAACGTGACGTCGTACTGCTCGGCGCCTTCCGCGTACGGGTGGCCGAGGTCCTTCAGCATCTGGATGCAGCTGGGGCGGATGTCGATCTCGTGCGCCGTGCAGCCCACGACGCGCATCAGTTCGCGCGCCTGGCGGAGCGTCCGCTCGCTCGTCGCGAAGCCGGGCATCGTGTACGCGAGGATGTTCGTGCGGGGCAGCCCCAGCTTGTCCAGCGCCTTGGCGCAGACGAGCAGCGCGTGCGTCGAATCCAGGCCGCCGGAAATCCCGATGACGACCTTCTGGTGCCCGGACGACTGCAGCCGCTGCACGAGCGCCTGCACCTGGATGTTGTAGACCTCCGTGCAGCGCTCGTCGCGGCGGCGCCCGTCGGCCGGCACGTACGGGAAGCGCTCGACGAGGCGGGCCAGCGGCAGGTCGCGGTCGACCGGCAGCGCCACGGCAAAGGTCTGCACGCGGAACTTCGCGACCTCGTGCGCGTGGCGGCGCACGGATTGCGCGAACGTCGTCGTATGCATGCGGTCGACCGACAGGCGTTCCAGGTCGACGTCGCCGAAGATGATGTGCGAGTCGGCCAGGAAGCGCTCTGACTCGGCCAGCTTGTCGCCCTTTTCGTAGATCAGCGACTGGCCATCCCATGCCATGTCCGTCGTCGATTCGCCGCGGCCCGCCGACGTGTACAGATACGCGGCCAGGCAGCGCGCGGACTGCTGCGACACGAGCTGGTGCCGGTAGCCGCTCTTGCCCACGACGACGTTCGACGCCGACAGATTCACCAGCACCGTCGCGCCGGCCAGCGCGGCGTAGGACGACGGCGGGACCGGCACCCACACGTCTTCGCAGATCTCGACGTGGAAGCGGAACAGCGGCTGATTTTCCAGTTCGAAGATCTGTTCCGGACCGAAGGCCACATCCTGGCCCAGCAAGGTAATCCGGTCGACGGCCGCGTTGTCCGCCGCACTGAACTGCCGACTTTCATAAAATTCGCCATAATTGGGCAGATAGCTTTTCGGGACCACACCCAGGATGCGGCCGCCGGCGATCACCACGGCGCAGTTGAACAGCACGTGGTTGACCCGAAGGGGCGCGCCGACGACAAGGGCCAGCGGCAAGGTGCTCGACGCGGCGACGACGTCGACCAGCGCGTCCAGCACGGCGTCGAGCAACGCGCGCTGGTGGAACAGGTCGTCGCACGTGTAGGCCGACAGGCCCAGTTCGGGGAATGCGGCCAGCACGGCGCCCTGCTCTGCAGCCTGGCGTGCGAGGCGGATCGTTTCCTGCGCATTGAAGGCGGGGTCGGCCACACGGCAAGCCGGGCTGGCGACGGCGACGCGCGCGAAGTCGTGGGAATACAGGTTGAAGAATCGCTTATCCATAGGTCTCAACAGCTCACGGAAGTCATCTTGAATTATCGCACGCATATCGTTTCTTCTCTGTCCGAGATCGGACAGGCCGGCTGGGATGCCCTCGTGGCTCTGCAGGCCTCGCCGAACCCTTTCCTGTCGTTTGCCTTCCTGCACGCCCTGCACGAATCCGGCAGCGCGACGCCGGAGACGGGCTGGCAGCCGCAATACATCGCTTTGTACGACAAGGATGAGCAGCTGGCCGCCGCGCTGCCCCTGTACGTGAAAGACCATTCCTACGGCGAATACGTGTTCGACTGGGCCTGGGCCAACGCCTACCAGGAGCATGGGCTCGACTATTATCCGAAGCTGCTGTCCGCGATCCCGTTCACGCCCGTGAGCGGTCCGCGCCTGCTCGCGCGCGATGCCCATGCACGGGCGGCGCTCGTCGACGTGCTCGTAAAGACGCAGAAGGCAACGGACGTCTCGTCCACGCACGTGCTGTTCCCGCCCGACGAGCAGGCCAAGCAGCTGGCCGATGCCGGCTTCCTGCTGCGCAGCGGCGTGCAGTTTCACTGGATGAATGCGGGCTACGCGACCTTCGACGACTTCCTCGCCACGCTCGAGCAAAAGAAGCGCAAGAACATCCGCGCCGAGCGGAGAAAAGTGCGCGAAGCGGGCGTGACGTTACGCCGCGTGCGCGGACCGGACATCACGATTGATGAATGGCGCTTCTTCACGCGCTGCTACCGCAATACCTATTCGGAGCACTTCTCCAAGCCCTACCTGAACCTGGATTTCTTCCGCCGCATCGGCAAGACGATGCCGGAGAACCTGCTGCTGGTGATCGCGGAACGGGACGGCCACCCGATCGCGGCGTCGCTCGTCGTGCACGATGCGACGACCCTGTACGGCCGCTACTGGGGCGCGCTGGAACACGTGCCTTGCCTGCACTTCGAGACGGCGTATTACCAGCCGCTGGAATTCTGCATCGAGCAGGGCATCCAGGTGTTCGAGGGCGGCGCCCAGGGCGAGCACAAGATGGCGCGCGGGTTCCTGCCGACGCGGACCTGGTCGGCGCACTGGCTCGCGCATCCGTCGTTCCTTGACGCCGTCGCGCGCTTCCTGGAACGGGAGGCCGGCGGCATCGACGATTACATCGACGAGCTCAACGACCGGAACCCGTTCCGAAGATAGCCATACCACGGCGGCGGCGCCACGCGTAACCGCCGCCGATCACGGCGATCGCCAGTGCCAGCACGACGAGCGCGCCGACCGTCCTCTGCGCGGGCGTGATGGTCTTGACGCTCTCCATCTCGAAGCCGGACACCTTGCCGGCGGCCGCCGGCGCGGGGGCCGCAGCCCTGGCAGGTGATGCCGGCGCGACGGCCGGCGCGGCCGACGTGCGCGGCGCCCCACCTTCGCCCGGCGCCCGTCCCGCCAGCAGCGGCTGCAACGTCAGCGTCGCCCGGCTGCAGGTGTCCGCACCGCAGGCCGCGCCCCCTTCCGCGACGGCACGCGCGTTCTCGGCCAGCAGCCGGCGCCGCGTGGCGTCGTCCGGCTTCCAATAACCCTTCTCGATCGCCGACAGCATCCGGTCCGTGACGGCCTGCCACGCGCGCAGGTTGCCCGCCTGCGCGATGCGCTCGCGAACGCGCAGGCCGTGGCGGTCGGCGACATACGTGTCGTACATGCGCTGCCACGTGCCGTTGTCGACGGCTTCCGGCACCGTCACCTGCCACGCCCACAGGTAGTCGACGACGCGATTGATGAAGCGCGCGCCGGAATAGCCCTCGGCCAGCATCTTGTCGGCCCAGCGCGGGTTCAGGTAGCGGCTCTGCATCTCCTGGCCCATGTACTGGTTCAGGGTCTTGTGGCCCGCGCGGCGCGGGTTCGACAGATCGCTCACCAGCACCTCGGGCGTCTTGCCGTCGACGCTGCGGATCGCCAGCGCCGTGCCGCCCAGGTACTGGAAGAAGTCGTCGTTGTCGAGCGTGGCGAACAGGTTGCTCGACCGGCTGTGCAGCGCGATGCGGCTGCCGGACAGCGCGAGCCGGAACACCTCGCGGCGGCGCCCCGCATCGCCGTCGTCGTCGCCCCAGTAGCCGTTGCCGAACGGGTGGCTCATGCGGTTGATGAACACGTCCGCGACCTGGCGTTCGTCCTGCCACACGTTCGACAGCGGCAGCAGCTTCTCGATATTGGTGCCGTACGCGCCGGACGGCAGGCCGAAGATGCGCACGCCGGCCAGCCGTTCGGCTTCCTCCGCCGGCACGCCGTCCTGGCGCAGCTTCGCCGCCATCGCCTGCGCGTGCACCGCCAGCACGTTGCCGCCCGGGTCTTCGTCATCCTCCTGCGCACGGGCCGCCTGCGCGGCCTGGTCGAGCAGTTTCAATACGTTGCCGAACAGGTCGCGGAACAGGCCGGACGACACCATCGTCACGTCCACGCGTGGCCGTCCCAGCTCGCGCCGGGGAATCGCTTCGACACCCTTCACGCGCCCGCGCTCGTCCCACGTCGGCCGCACGCCCATCAGCGCCATCGCCTGCGCTTCCATCACGCCCTCGTGGCGCTGCGTCTCCACGCCCCACAGGTTCATCGTCAGCTTGTCCGGATACGCGCCGTGGCGGCTGCGGTAGTCCTCGACGAGCTTCGTGGCCAGCTGCCGGCCCTGCTCGTACACGGCGCGGCCCGGGATGCGGGCCGGGTCGAGGCCGAAGAAATTGCGGCCCGTGGGCAGCGCGCCCGGATTGCGCACGAGGTCCGCGCTGGGCCCCGTCTGGATGAACTTGCCGTCCAGTGCATCGACGAGGCGCGCCAGTTCCGCCGCGGCGCTCGCTTCGATGTCCCGTTCCAGCTGCGCGGTGCGGGCCGCCTTGCCGGCGTCGTCGAGATGCGGTTCCAGGCTTACCACGGCGCGCGCCGTGGCGGCGCGCAGGTCCGGCGCGGGCGCCACGCCGAACGTGTGCAGGCCGAACGGCGTCAGTTTGCTGCCCGTGTCGTCGAGGTATTCCTCCAGCGCTTCCATGTCGGCCTCGGTGGACAGCGCCGTCTTGTCCATGTCCTTCAGCACGCCCGCCTTCTTCGCCAGCGCGTTCAGCGCCGTCAGGTGCGCCTTCACAAGCATGGGGCTCTTCTGCTCCGCCACGCGGTAGTCGTTGAGCAGCGCGCCCAGCTCGCGCAGGTCCGGGTTCAAGCCCGCCGCGTCGAACGGCGGCGTCATGTGGTCGACAATCGTCGCCATGCCGCGCCGCTTGGCCTGGATGCCTTCGCCCACGTCGTCCATCACGTACGGGTAGATGTTCGGCATGGCGCCGATCAGCGCCTCGGTCGGGTCGCTGGCGGACAGCCCCGCCTCCTTCCCCGTCAGCCATTCCTGCGTGCCGTGCGTGCCCACGTGGACGACGGCGTTCGCATTGAAACCGTGCTGCAGCCATAGATAGAACGCGATGTACTCGTGGCCGGGCGGCAGCGTCACGTCGTTGTGCAGTTTGGCGAGGTTCTGTTCCCATGCGCGGCCCGGCTGCGGCGCCAGCAGCAGGTTGCCGTAGCGGCGTGCGGGGAACACGAAGTGCGGCATCCCGTGCGCATCCTTCCACAGCACGGGCGACTTCTCCGGTGCCCCCCACGCCCCTTCGACGGCCGCGCGCAGCTTCGCCGGCAGCGCGTCGTACCAGCGCCGGTAATCCGCCAGCGGCACGAGCAGCGCTTCGCCGCTGGCCGCCAGCCGCGCGAGGCCGGCCAGGTAGTCGGCACCCGTCTTGCCGGGATAATTACCCCATCGCTGGACCTCGCGCTGCAGCGCCGCCGGGGTCGACGGATAGCGGCGATCGGTCGCATAGCCGACGGCGCGCAGGCGTTCCGTGATCTGCCACAGGCTGTCCGGCAGCACGTTCAGGTAGGCCGCGCCGATCGTCTCCGACCCGTGCGGATAATTGAAGTAGACGATGGCCACGTGCTTGTCCGCGTTCGGCGTGCGCCGCAGCGCGAGCCAGGCGTCCACGCGGGCGCGCAGGCGCGCGACCCGCTCGGCAATCGGCTGCTCTTCCACGTACGCGAGCCCCGTCGCGGCGTCGACGACCTTTTCGCGGCTCGCCACGACGGTCGGCTGCACGAGGCCCGCGACCTCGGCGCCGGCCATCTGCCACGTGCGCTCCATCAGGTCCAGTCCGACCTTCGACTCTTCCCACTGCGCCGCGCCATGCTGGCTCAGGGTGATGGCATTGATGGCGGGGACGCCGATCCGGTCCAGCAGCGCGCCCGTCGCCGCCGTGCCGCCGACCTTCATGCCCAGCGCCACGAGCACGTCGATGCGGCTCTTTCCATCCCCATCGAGGAACAGTTTCAGCGGCACGTCGTACGGGTAACCATAAGCGGGCAGCACGTTGTAGCCCGCGTCTTCCAGCGCATGCACGATGGCGGCCAGCGGCAGGGTCTGGCCCGCGACGAGGCTCGCGCGGTAGAACATCACGCCGACCCACGGCGCGCCGGCACGGTGGTGCGCGTAATGCGCGACGTAGTCGTCGAACGTGGCCGCGCCGCGGCGGGCATCGACGTCGTACAGGCCCGCCTCCGGCATCGTGCGCAGCAGCGGCACGTCGACGCGGACGTCGAAGCCGGCGACCAGCACGCGCCGCAGCAAGCCTTCCATGTTCTCGATGCCGCCTTCGCGGTGGAACGCGAGGATCGCGGGGTCCGCGCGGATGCCCAGGTCGCGCTGGGCGTCGTCCGGCTGCGCGCCGACGGCGAACACGGGCCGCGCGCGGCGCCGCAGCGCGTCGAGGTCGGGCGCCACGAGCTGCAGCAGCTGGCTGCCCTTGACGTTGACGACGGCGACGTCCGCACCGGCCAGCGCGGCGTGGTCGGCCGGCGTCATGCCGCTGGACGGCACGATGCGCACGGCGACGTCGGCAGCGGCGAGATCGGCTTTCAGCGCGCGCACGGCCAGCACGGCGGGGCGCGATTCCACGTCGCCCAGCAGCAGCGCGAGCGTGCGTGGCGCGGCGTGCGCGGCCTGGCCCAATGCCAGCGCGGCCAGCAGGAACAGCAGGCGGATACACTTATTCGGGCACATACACGACCTTCCCGTCCGGCAACTGGTACGCGGTGCCGAGGCGCTTGCCGGCACCGGACAGCGGCCTGTCGGACACGCGCGTGACCTTGATCTCGGCGCCCTTCTTCGTCATGACTTCGACCTTGCCGTCCGATCCCTTCTTGGCGATCGTGACCTCGGACGACGGATCGAGCAGGTCCAGCATGTTCCAGGCCGAGAACAGCGCGAGCATCATCGCGACGATGAACACGATGCTGGCGTCGAACAGGTTGGCGACGCCGGCGAGCGGATCCTCGCCGTGCGCGGCGTACTGGCCGCGGCGTTGTTTCAAATAGCGCATGGTCGCCTCACGCGCGAATCGCGTGCACGCGCGGAACGTCCGCGAGCGCCTGCTCGGCCGCGAAGGCGACATCCAGCATGTCGGCACGCAGCCAGTGTTCGCGCACGAGCGCCAGCACGTAGGCGAGCACGCTGCACGCCAGGCCCACGACCGTCGCGGTGAACGCGGTCGTCATGTTCTGCGCCATGTGCGGCAGGTCGCCGTGGGCGAGGCCCGCGAGCGCGATGCCCATCGGGATCAGGGTGCCCATCAGGCCCAGCGCGGGACCGACCCGCACGACGAAGCGCACGGCGTCGAGACGGCGCAGGCCCGCGCCCTCGGCGCTTTGCACGATGCGTTCGAGGTGCGCGTCGAGCGGTGCGGCGGCGTCGCGCACGCAGGTGTCGATGGCGGCGCGGGCGCCGTCGACGAGCAGGCGCGTGCCGCGCCGGCGCTCGCGCCACTCGCCGATGAAGGCGCCCAGGCAGGCCAGCATGTACAGCAGCAGCACGGCGATGGCCACGAGGACGGGGAGGTACAGGATGGTGGAAACGGAATACAGCACGGTGTCGACGGCGCGCACGGCGCCGTCAAGGGTCGGATCAGGCATGGCAATGACAGTGGCAGGCAATCTGCCCACTTCCCCGTGGGCGCGACTGGAACGGCGGGCCTGCATGAAGGTCCGCCACCTGTCTGGCCGGTATCCGGGCTGGCAAGGCGGACCGGCCCACCTTCCCATGCGCGGCTGCGCACAGTGGTTCGAGGACCGGCCTGCCGTCGAAGACGGCGCTTGCTTACCGTTGCGGGGGCAGCACACCCTGGCGGACACGGTTGTCCGCCATGTGTTTCCCGTTTAACTGCGCATGCGGAACGCACGCGCGGGCACCAAACGGGGCGGATTATATGCCATCCAGACAAGACGTTGGCGTGCGGCCCGGGCCCGCTGACGATCCTTGACCGCATGCGGCACGCCATGACACACTGTTTTGCAGCCCGCCCGCGCGGCTTTTCGCCTCAACCCGAGGAGCGTCATGTCGATTCCCGCACGCGTCAACTGGTGGCGTTTCTCGCCAGCGCAACTCCTGGAGAAGTATGCCGACCGCGTGTTCGACCGCGTCCACGGTACGGAAACGCGCTCGTTTGCCGACCTGAAGACGCTCGACGTTGCGGGCACGAACAAGCAGCACGGCGAACGCTACCAGCCGTCGCCGGTGTACTCGCTGCGGCGCCTTCTCAGGCGCCTCGACATCCACTATCCCGACTTTTCGTTCGTCGATTTCGGTTCCGGCAAGGGACGGACCCTGCTCGTCGCCGGCGAGCTGCCGTTCCGGCAAGTCATCGGCGTCGAGTTCAGCGCGGACCTGCACGCGCAGGCGCAAAAGAACATCGCATGCTACGCCAACCGGCGGGCGGACTCGGTCGTCTCGGTGCATGCCGACGCGACCGAATTCCCCCTGCCGCAGGGCGATCTGGTCCTGTACTTCTTCAATCCTTTCAATGCCCCGGTGCTCGGCAAGGTGCTCGACAACCTGGTCGCCTCGCTGCGGGACAGCCCGCGCAGGGTCATCCTGATCTACCTGTACCTGCCGGATGCGGCCTGGCTGGACAAGCTGACCATGTTCACGCGCCGCGCGACATGGCGCAACTACGTCGTGCTGGAAGCCAGCCGCGCCAGCGCCGCCGCGATGCCGTCCGCGCGCAGCACGTAGCGCGCATACGGCACGCCGCGGTTGGGAGGCAGGTCGTGCTCGCGCACGAAGCCGATGGATTCGTACAGCCGCAGCGCGGTCGCCATGATGGGACTCGTGTGCAGGCCGACGGCCGGCGCTCCCACCCGCCGCGCCTGTTCGAGCGTGGCCGCGACCAGCGCGCGGCCGATGCCGCCGCCCCGTGCCGCCGGGTCGACGACGAGCATGCGGATCACCGACCAGTCGTCCGGATAGATCGCACTGCGCGGCCGGCCGGGCCCCACGTGCACGACGGCGCCCACGACCCGGCCGCCACGCTCGGCCACGAACAGGTCGCCGTCGCCGGCCAGGTCGGCCATGCGGGCGATGCCCGCGCTGAACGCGGGCCAGTCCTCGTAGTCGCCCGCGTATTGCGCGAACGCGGCCAGCGCCACGGCGTTGACGGCGGCGCGGTCGGACTCGACATAGGCCCGGATCATGCCGCCTTCCCCATGTCGCCGTTGTGCCACCACAGCTTGGGGTTGTTGTCGGCCAGGTCGCGCAGCAGGTCCCACACGACTTTCACGCGGCGCAGGCGGTACAGGTCCGTCGGCGCCGCGAGCCAGAACGAGCGCTCCGCATAGAAGCCCGGCAGCACGGGCACGAGGCGGCCGTCGTCCGGCACGGCATACGGCGGCGCCATCATGAGGCCCATGCCCAGCGACGCGGCTTCGATCTGGGCGGTCATGCCCGAGCAGCACAAGCGGCGGCGCGGCGTGAATCCGAGCTCGTTCAGGTACGATAGTTCGCGGCTCGCGAGGCGGTCCTGCACGTAGTCGACGAAGTCGTGGCGCTCCAGGTCCGCGTGCGTGCGGATCGGCGGATGCTTGGCCAGGTACACGGGCGACGCGTACAGGTAAAACCGGAAGGATGCGAGACGGGTGACCATGTAGCGCCCCGTCGATGGCGGGTCGAGCATGACGCCCAGGTCGGCCTCGCGGTTGGCGAGGTTGGCGAAGCGCGGCAGCGCCAGCAGGTCGATCGACAGGTCAGGATGGTCCTCGAACAGCTTCACGAGCAGCGGCGCCACGACGCGCGTGCCGAACACTTCGGGCACGCCCAGCCGCACGACGCCGGCCGCCGCCACTTCCGCACCGCCCAGCTGCTCGGTGGCCGCGAGCGCCGCGCCTTCCATCGCCTCGGCATGCGGCAGCAGGGCCTGGCCCATCTCCGTCAGCTCGTAGCCTTCGCGCGACCGGTCGAACAGGGTCGTCCCCAGTTGCTGCTCGAGGCGGTCGATGCGGCGCGCCACCGTCGTGTGCTCAACGTCCAGGCGGCGCGACGCCCCGGACAGCGTGCCGGCGCGCGCCAGCTCCAGGAAAAACCGCAGGTCCGTCCATTCCGGCAGGCTGTGCATGTCTGTCTCCCCCGTTCCTCCGATCCGTCGCGCATGGGATCGCCATTCGCTACGGCTTTTTCGGGAACCGTTGTTTGATATCAAGGTGACATATTGTGCACCAGTGCACATTGCCGCTGCAACGTTTTCGGAACAGGGCTTGCGTATGCACAGCAAACCCATTTTCCGGACGTGGCAAGGTACCCCGCCCTCTGGCGCCGCCCTTCAGGGGGCGTCCCGCAGCACTGTGCATAAATGCACACCAAGTGGGCGCGGCGTTGTCTTTTCAGCCAAATTCATCCGAGGCACACTGTGATGCACGCGAAGATTGAACGCACGACACCACAACAAAATCAGGAGACATCAATGCGTCTTAGCAAGAAAAAACAGCAGCTGATCCAACGCTCCGCTGCCGCCCTGCTCGTCCTGTCCGGCGGTGCCGCCGGCGCCGCGCACGCCCAGGACACGGGCGCCGCCAGCGGTGCCGTCGCTGCATCCGAAGGCAATATCGAGAAAGTCGTCGTCACCGCGCGCCGGCGCGAGGAAACGCTGCAGGATGTCCCGGTGTCCGTCACTGCGTTCAGCGCCGACCAGCTGTCGAAGCAGGCCGTCCCCGACGTCGTCGCGCTGGCGACGGCGCTGCCGAACACCACCCTGAAGGCGTCGCGCGCCACCAACTCCACCCTCACCGCCTTCATCCGCGGCGTGGGCCAGGCCGACCCGCTGGCCGGCTTCGAGTCCGGCGTCGGCATCTACCTGGACGACGTCTACCTGGCCCGTCCCCAAGGCGCCGTGGCCGACATCTACGACGTCGAGCGCATCGAGGTGCTGCGCGGCCCGCAGGGCACGCTGTATGGCCGCAACACCATCGGCGGCGCCGTCAAGTACGTCACCCGCAAGCTGGCCGCGAAAACGGACGTGCGCCTGCGCGGCACCCTGGGCAACTATCAGGAACGCGACGCGGTCGTCACCGCCAGCACGCCCGTGAACGAGCAGCTGCGCGTGGGCGGTACCGTCGCGCGCTTCAAGCACGGCGGCTACGGCACGAACCTGTTCGACGGCTCGCCGAACTACGACAAGGACCTGAAGGCCGCACGCCTGTCGGCCGAATGGACGCCGACGCCGGACCTGTTCATCCGCCTCGCCGGCGACATCACGCAGGACGATTCGCATCCGAAGAACGGCCACCGCCTCATCGTCGGCCGCACGAGCGGCGCGCCGATCCTGTCCAACGTCTACGACTCGAACGCCGAGATGCTGACGGCCCTCGGCCACAAGCAGTCGGTACGCCAGCACGGCGTCGCCGCCACCGTCGAATGGAACGTCTCGCCCGAGCTGACGCTCAAGTCGATCACGGCGCAGCGCCAGGACAAATCGTGGGCGCCGATCGACTTCGACTCGCTGCCCGTCGTCGACATGGAAGTGCCGGCGCTGTACACGAACCGCCAGTTCAGCCAGGAGTTCAACCTGACCTACACGGGCCAGAAAATCCAGGGCGTGGCCGGCGTCTACTACATCGACGCGAACGCCTACAACAAGTTCGACACGATCCTCGCCGGTGCCGTCCCGACCAGCACCTTCACGAGCGGTGACATCGACACGAAGGCCTGGGCCGCGTACGCCGACGGCAGCTACAACCTGACCGACGCGCTGCAACTGTCGCTGGGCGGCCGCTACACGGTGGACAAGCGCGAGGCCGACATCTACCGCCAGATCTACCTGGGCAACAAGGGCACGCCCGAGATGGGCAACCCGGGCGCGATCCTGTTCCGCACCGACACCAACCTGCGCGACCTGTCGCGCGAGGACAAGAAGTTCACGCCGCGCATTGCCCTGAGCTGGAAGGCGACGCCGGACCAGAACGTGTACGCGTCGTACTCGAAGGGCTTCAAGGGTGGCGGCTTCGATCCGCGCACGAACGTGGTCGGCACCAAGATCCCGCTGACGCAGGCCCGGGCCGGCTACAAGCCCGAGACGATCGGCACCTATGAACTGGGCCTGAAGTCCTCGTTCAACGGCGGCCGCATCACGACCAACACGGCCGTGTTCTACAGCGACTACAAGGACGTGCAGATCCCGGGCTCGGTGGCGATCGACACGAACGGCGACGGCAAGGACGACAGCTTCGCGGGCATCACGACCAACGCCGGCAAGGCCAAGATCAAGGGCTTCGAATTCGAGGCCGTGGCCCACCTGACGAAGGAATTCACGCTGTCCGGCATGTACAGCTATATCGACGCCAAGTACAACGAGTACATCGTTGCCGGCGTCAACGTGGCCGACCAGCGCCACTTCCAGAACACGCCGCGCAACTCGGCGAACGTGCGCGCCACGTACGAGGTGCCGATGCCGCTGGCGGGCTACGACGGCCGCCTGTCGCTGATCGGCAGCGCCTCGTACCGCGGCCAGACGTACCAGTTCGAGACCCCGTCCATCATCGACCAGGATGCGTACAAGCTGTACGACGCCAGCATCGTCTGGACCCGCGCCGACGGCAAGATCCGCGCCGGCCTGCACGGCAAGAACCTGTCGAACGTGCACTACAAGACCGCGGGCTACCTGTTCCCGACCCTGGGCAACGAAGGTACGCTGACCGCCTTCTACGGCGCGCCGCGCACCGTGCAGGGGACGATCGAGTACCGCTTCTGACCCGCTCCCATCGCGTGGCCGGCCCGCCCGGCCACGCGCCCCACACCGGCATCCGCCGCACCACCGCACATCGAACGACAGGATATCGCCAGCGTGGCCAACTACACCTCCATCCGCTATACGAGCAACGACGGCCTCGCGCTGCATGCGCGGGATTACGCGAGCGAAGGCGCAACGGACCGCCTGCCCGTGATCTGCATCCATGGCCTGACGCGCAACGCGTCCGACTTCGACGAGTTCGCACCGCTCGTCGCCCGCCAGGGCCGGCGCGTGCTGGCGCTCGACGTGCGCGGACGCGGCGAATCGCAGCGCGATCCGAATCCCGACAACTACAACCCGAGCGTGTACGCCGGGGATGTCGCGCGGCTGATGGCGGACCTGGGCATTGCGCGCGCCGTGTTCGTCGGCACGTCGATGGGCGGCCTGATCACGATGACGCTGGCGGCGAAACACATCGACCTGATCGCCGCCGCGGTGATCAACGACATCGGCCCCGTGATCTCGGAAAAAGGCCTGGCGCGCATTGCCGGCTACGCGGGCAAGACGGCCAGCGTGGCGTCGTGGGAAGCCGCTGCCGGCTCGATCCGCGACATCAACGCCTGCGCCTTCCCGGACAACGGCGACGCCGACTGGGACAAATGGGCGCGCCGCGCCTTCGCCCCGGATGCCGCCGGCCGCCTGGCGCCACGCTACGACCCGAACATTGCGATCGCCCTGCAAACCGGTAAACTCAGGCCGACGTCGCTGCCGCTGCGGATGGCGTTCCGCAAGCTCACGCAGGAACGCCCCGTCTTGCTCGTGCGCGGCGCGCTGTCGGACCTGCTCGAAGAACGCCAGGCCGCGTGGATGCGGCGCGCGGCGCCGCGCATGACCTACGTGGAAGTCCCGAACGTGGGCCATGCGCCGATGCTGACGGAGCCCGTCGCGCTCGATGCCATCCTCAGGTTCCTGGCCAACGTACCATAAGTAGGGTGGGCACCCCGTGCCCACCATCTCAAGGAGACGAGATGAAACGCATTAAACCCCTTCAACTGGCCCTGTTCGCCGCCTTCGCCCTGACGGCGACCGGCACCGCGCTGGCCGCCCCCGACCTGAAAGTCGCCCTCATCGCCGGCAAGACGGGCCAGCTGGAATCCTATGCCAAGGAAACGGAGACCGGCTTCATGCTGGGCCTCGAATACCTCACGGGCGGCAAGATGGAAATCAACGGCCGCAAGCTGAAGGTGATCGTCAAGGACGACCAGGGCAAGCCCGACCTGTCGCGCACCCTGCTGGCCGAAGCCTATGGCGACGACAAGGCCGACATCGCCGTCGGCACCACGTCGTCCGGCGCCGCGCTCGCGATGCTGCCTGTCGCCAAGGAATACAAGAAGGTGCTGATCGTCGAACCGGCCGTGGCCGACGAGATCACGGGCGCCAAGTGGAACAAGTACATCTTCCGCACCGCGCGCAATTCGATGCAGGATGCGCTGGCCGCGGCGTCCACGCTCAAGAGCGGCAGCGTGGCCTTCCTCGCGCAGGACTACGCGTTCGGCCGCGACGCCATCAAGGCCGGCAAGGAAGCGCTGGCCGCCACGGGCAGCAAGGCGACCGTCGTGCACGAGGAATACGCACCGGCCGCCGCGACGGATTTCACCGCGCCGACGCAGCGCCTGTTCGATGCCTTGAAGGACAAGCCGCAGCCGCGCGTGCTGGCCATCGTCTGGGCCGGGCCGAACCCGATGAACAAGATCGCCGACATGAAGCCGGAACGCTACGGCATCTCGCTCGCCCCGGGCGGCAACATCCTGCCCGTGATGAAGACGTGGAAGGCGTATGCCGGCACGGAAGGCACCATCAATTACTACTACGGCTTCCCGAAGAACAAGATGAACGACTGGCTCGTGGCCGAGCACACGAAGCGTTATAAAGCCCCGCCGGACATGTTCACGGCGGGCGGCATGGCGGCAGCGGCGGCCGTCGTCGCGGCGCTGCAGAAGGTCCCGTCCGGGAACGGCGACCAGATGGTGACGGCGCTCGAAGGCGCGTCGTTCGAGACCCCGAAGGGCACCATGACGTTCCGCAAGGAAGACCACCAGGCGCTGCAGCCGATGTACCACTTCCGCATCAAGAAGGACCAGAAGAACGAGTGGGACCTGCTGGAACTGGTGCGCGAGATCCCGGCCAGCGAGCTGCCGCTGCCGGTCCGCAACAAGCGCTGACATGACCACGCCACAACCGTCGCTCGCCACGCGCGACCTGACCATCCGCTTCGGCGGCCACGTGGCCGTCAACGCGGTGACGGCCGAGTTTTATCCGGGCACGCTGACCGTGATCGTGGGCCCGAACGGCGCCGGCAAGACGACGTACTTCAACCTCGTCTCGGGCCAGCTGCCCGCGACGTCCGGCAGCGTGTCCGTGGGCGGCCAGGACGTCACGCGCCTCGGCCCCGCGCGCCGCACGCGCCTGGGCGTGGGACGCGCGTTCCAGCTGACGAATCTGTTCCCGCACCTGACCGTGCTGGAAAACGTGCGGCTCGCCGTGCAGAGCCGCGCCGGCATCGGCATGAGCATGCTGTCGCTGTGGTTCGGCCACAAGGACGTCATCCAGCGCGCCGAGCACTACCTCGAGCGCGTGTCGATGATCGGCAAACGCGCGTCGCTGGTCGGCACGCTGTCGCACGGCGACCAGCGCAAGCTGGAGGTGGCGATCCTGCTCGCGCTGGAACCGGCGATCCTGATGTTCGACGAACCGACGGCCGGCATGAGCGTCGACGAGGTGCCGGTCGTGCTCGACCTGATCCACCAGGTCAAGGCCGAGCGCAACCGGACCGTCCTGCTCGTCGAGCACAAGATGGACGTCGTCCGCGCGCTGGCCGACCGCATCGTCGTGCTGCACAACGGCACCCTGGTGGCGGACGGGGAGCCGGCCGAGGTGATGCAATCGAAAATCGTGCAGGAGGCCTATCTTGGCACCCCCGAACCCGCATGACACGCTGAGAACGAAGCTGCCCATGAGCGAACCCATCCTGACGCTGTCCGGCGTCCACACCCATATCGGCCAGTATCACATCCTGCAGGGCGTCGACCTCGTCGTCCCGCGCGGCGGCCTGGCCGTGCTGCTGGGCCGCAACGGCGCCGGCAAGACGACGACCCTGCGCACCATCATGGGCCTGTGGAAGGCAAGCCGCGGGACGATCACGTTCGACGGCCGCGACATCACGAAGCTGTCCACACCCGACATCGCCCGCGCCGGCATTGCCTACGTCCCGGAAAGCATGGCCGTGTTTTCCGAACTGACGGTGCGAGAGAACCTGTACCTCGCCGCGCGCAACGGCCCGCTGGACGCGGCGCGCGTGGACTGGATCTGCGGTTTCTTCCCCGCGCTGAAGAAATTCTGGAACTACCCGGCGGGGAATCTGTCGGGCGGCCAGAAGCAGATGGTGGCGATCGCCCGCGCGATCGTCGAGCCGAAGAAATTGCTGCTCGTGGACGAGCCGACGAAGGGCCTGGCGCCCGCCATCGTGCAAAGCCTGATGGCGGCGTTCCGCGACCTCAAGGACACGAGCACGACCATCCTGCTTGTCGAACAGAATTTCAACTTCGTGCGCACGCTCGGCGACAGCGTGAGCGTCATGGATGACGGCCGCGTCGTCCACGCGGGCCTGATGCACGACCTGGCGCACGACGACGCCCTGCAGCAACGGCTGCTGGGCCTGTCGCTGGACTCCCACCAATAGGACAACGATGAGTGCTACCTTACCCCTCGCCCAGGCGGACGCCCCGCTGCCGGCGGCACGGCGCGACATCGCCCCGCTGCTGCTCGTGCCGGCCGTCGTGCTGGCGGCGCTGCCCTTCATGAGCCTGCCGACCTGGATCACCCTGACGGTGGCCGGGCTCGCGATGGGCATGATGATTTTCATTATGGCCAGCGGTCTCACCTTGGTGTTCGGCCTGATGAGCGTGCTGAACTTCGGCCACGGCGCGTTCGTCTCCGTCGGCGCGTTCACCGCGACGTTCGTGCTGCTGCCCATGCGCGGCTGGCTCGAAATGGATTCGCTGCTCGCCAATCTCGGCGTGCTGGGCCTTGCGGTGCTGCTCGCGATGGCCGTCACGGCCGTGCTCGGCTGGGCGTTCGAACGGGTCGTGATCATGCCCGTATACGGCCAGCACCTGAAGCAGATCCTGATCACGATGGGCGGCATGATCGTGTCCGAACAGCTGATCAACGTGATCTGGGGCGCCGAGCAGATCGCCCTGCCGCTGCCGGCCGCCCTCCGGGGCGCCGTGTTCCTGGGCGAGGCGGCCATCGAGAAATACCGGCTGCTGGCGGTCGTCGTCGGCGTCGTCGTGTTCGCCGCCATGTTCCTCACCCTGAACCGCACCAGGATCGGCCTCCTGATCCGCGCCGGCGTCGAGAACGGCGAGATGGTCGAGGCGCTGGGCTACCGCATCCGCCGCCTGTTCGTCGGCGTCTTCGCGGCCGGCTCCGCGCTGGCGGGGCTCGGCGGCGTCATGTGGGGTTTGTACAAGGAGACGCTGGTGGCGCACATGGGCAGCGAGATCATGGTGCTGACGTTCATCGTCATCATCATCGGCGGCCTCGGTTCCGTCGGCGGCTGCTTCATCGGCTCGCTGCTGATCGCCCTCGTCGGCAACTACGCCGGCTTCCTCGCGCCGAAGGTGGCGCTCGTCTCGAACATCGTGCTGATGATCGCGGTGTTGCTGTGGCGCCCGGCCGGCCTGTACTCGAAAGGACGTCATTGACATGCTGATCAAGCTTCTTTCCGGCGACCTGCCGCGCAGCCGCGCGTTGACCGCCCTCCTCGTCGTCATCCTGTTGGGCCTGCTGTTCGCGCCGTTCCTCTTCTCCGGCGCGCGCCCGCTGAACACGGCGGCCACGATCTGCGTCTACATCGTGCTCGTTGCGTCGTACGACCTGCTGCTGGGCTATACGGGCATCGTGTCGTTCGCCCACACGATGTTCTACGGGATCGGCGCGTACGGCGTCGGCATCGCGCTCGCGACCGTCGACGAGCCCACGTGGGCCATCATCCTCACCGGCATCGTCGCCGCGCTGGCACTGACCGTCGTGCTGGCCTTCGTCATCGGCCTGTTCGCCCTCCGGGTGCGCGCCATCTTCTACGCGATGATCACGCTGGCCGTCGCGTCGTCGTTCTCCGTGCTCGCGTCGCAGCTGTCGGATTTCACGGGCGGCGAGGACGGCCGCACGTTCAGCGTGCCGGAAATCCTGTCGCCGGGGTTCACGCTGATGGACAACGAGGTGTTCGGGCGCAGCGTCGACGGCAAGCTGATCACCTATTACATCGTATTCGCGGGCTGCCTCGTGCTGTTCCTGTTCCTGCTGCGGCTCGTGAACTCGCCGTTCGGCCGCGTGCTGCAGGCGATCCGCGAGAACGAATTCCGCGCCGAGGCGCTCGGCTACCGCACCGTCGTCTACCGCATCTGGGCCAACGTGCTGGGCGCCGTCGTCGCCGCCCTGGCCGGCGCGCTGATGGCACTGTGGCTGCGCTACGTCGGTCCCAAGACGAGCCTCGGCTTCGAGGTGATGACGGACATCCTGCTCATCGTCGTCATCGGCGGCATGGGCACGATGTATGGCGCAGTCGTGGGCGCGACCCTGTTCATCCTCGCGCAGAACTACCTGAAAACGCTGATGGGCCAGGCGTCCGAGATGCTGTCCGGCATCCCGCTGCTGGCGGCTGCGCTGCATCCGGACCGCTGGATGCTGTGGCTGGGCGTGCTGTTCATCCTCTCGATTTACTTCTTCCCGATCGGCATCGTCGGCAAGCTGCGGCTGCGCCGCGCCGCACGCTGATGGTCAAACGCCGGAGGGCCCTCGCCCTCCGGTCCCGTCTCGCGCCGCCCTTTTTCCAATCAATTTATTAGCTGAAAATCAAGAGTCGTCGTTATCCGACTCATAAGATGGTCCATGCACGATCGCCCTTTTGAACGGGAGGAAGTCATGACCAACGAGAAACTGCTCACCATCGGCACGCTGGCCGCCCTGTGCGTGATGGCCGCCTTTTCGATGCACGCCAAGGCCGCGGAACAGGAAGGCATGGTCGTCGTGCGCGACCCGCTGACCGGCCAATTGCGGGCGCCGACCGCCGACGAACTGAAGGAATTGCACGCCAGGACGCCCGCCGCGGCCGGCCTCGCCGCACCGCGCACGCCTGTCCCGCTCACCCGGACCGACGGCGCGCGCGGCCTGCGCCTCGGCGAAAAGGGCATGGTGTACGACGTCGTCACGCGCGCGTCCGACGGGAAGCTGACGCATCAATGCGTACAAGGCGAGGACGTCGGCCACAACCACGGGGAGCCGAACGATGAAAGCCGCTGATCCGTCGCGCCTGCAACGGGCCGCCGGCGCATTCGCCTGCCTCGCTGCCGCCTGTGCGTTCACCTTCGGCGCGGCCGCTCCGGCCCGGGCCGCGGCCACCATCGTGATCGTGAACCAGAACGAGCCCGGCGTCGGCTTCAACGACCCGACGCCGGTCGCGCCCATCGGCGGCAACACCGGCACGACGCTCGGCCAGCAGCGCCTGAACGCGTTCCGGCGCGCGGCCGACATCTGGGGCGCGACGCTCACGAGCAGCGTGCCGATCCGCATCGGCGCGTCGTTCATGCCGCTGGCCTGCACGGCGACGAGCGCCGTCCTCGGCTCGGCCGGCGCCAACGAGATCTGGAACGACTTCCCGAACGCGCCGCGCGCGAAAACCTGGTATCCGGGCGCGCTGGCCAGCAAGCTGGCGGGCAAGGACATCTCGTCGCCGGGCGAGCCGCACATCATCGCCCACTTCAACGCGCGCCTCGGACTGTTTCCCGACTGCCTGCCCGGCGCCGGCTTCTACCTCGGCCTCGACGACAACTTCGGCGAACAGATCGATCTCGTCACGGTCCTGCTGCACGAATTCGCGCACGGCCTCGGCTTCCAGACGTTCACGAACCACGAGACGGGCGCCGAGATACAGGGCATGCCGTCGATCTGGGATTACTACCTGCTGGACAACCGCACCGGCAAGCTGTGGGTGGACATGACGGACGCAGAGCGGGCCGCGTCGGCCGTGGCGTGGCGCGCTCTGTCCTGGAACGGTCCCAACGTGACAGCCGCCGTGCCGCAGGCGCTGGCCCCGGTCTCGAACCTGGGCGTCGGCGGCCCCGCCGCCGGCACGGCCGCGGGCAACTACGCGGTTGGCGATGCCGCGTTCGGCCCGCCGCTGTCCACGCAGCCCGTCGCCGGCCAGCTGATGCCGGTCGTCGACCAGCCCGCCGGCACGGGCCTGGCCTGCGAGCCGCTGGATGCGTCGAACCGCCTCGCCGTGCGCGGCAACATCGCCCTCGTCGACCGCGGCACGTGCGATTTCGTCACCAAGGCCCGCAACGTACAGGCGGCCGGCGCGCTGGGCATGGTCATGGCGGACAACCAGCCGGGCGACGTCGCCGGCATGAGCGGCAACGATCCGGCCATCACGATCCCGTCAGTGCGCATCACGCAGGCCGACGGCGTCAGGCTGAAGGAAGCGCTGCAGCGCCGCTCGGGCACGCAGTCGGGCATCGTGGCCAGCCTCGGCCTCGACACGGCGCGCCTGGCCGGCACGGACAACGCGGGACGCGTCCTGATGTACACGCCGACGACGTACTCGCCGGGCTCGACCGTGTCACACTACACGACGGAGGCCAAGCCGAACCGCTTGATGGAGCCTGCGATCAACACCGACCTGACGCACGACGTGACGCCGCGCGACCTGACCTATCCGCTGCTGCGCGATATCGGGTGGTGACGTTGTAAACGACAAAGGGCCGCCTGCCCGAAGGCGGCGGCCCTTGCGAGCCGAGGCGCAGGCGCAGGTACAGACGTTAAGCGCCCTTCGACTCGTGGTTCTTCACGCCGGCGAGGATCTCTTCCTTGGCCGCGTCCGGGCCTTCCCAGCCTTCGACCTTGACCCACTTGCCCTTTTCCAGGTCCTTGTAGTGCTCGAAGAAGTGCTGGATCTGGCGCAGGGTCAGTTCCTGGACGTCTTCGACCTTCTGCAGGTGCGAGTAGATCGGCAGGATCTTTTCGACCGGCACGGCCAGGATCTTCGAGTCGCCACCGGCTTCGTCCGTCATCTTCAGCACGCCCAGTGCGCGGCAGCGCACGACGACGCCCGGGATCAGCGCGAACGGCGTGATCACCAGCACGTCGCACGGGTCGCCGTCGTCGGCGATCGTGTTCGGGATGTAGCCGTAGTTGCACGGGTAGTGCATGGCGGTACCCATGAAGCGGTCGACGAAGATCGCGCCGGATTCCTTGTCCACTTCATACTTGATCGGGTCGGCGTTCATCGGGATTTCGATGACGACGTTGAAGTCGTTCGGCACATCGCGGCCGGCGTTGACGTTATTCAGGCTCATGGATTGTCCTTGGTTGCAGGGGAAACAATAAAAGGTCGATTATAACGAATCGCCTTGGGCTTGTGCGGCGCACAAGGTCGCAGGGGCACTGAAAAGTCGTCTGTTGGTCCGGTCCCGGCCCGGCAGGCCGGGACCGTCACAGCACGGTGGCGAGCGCGCACAACCGGTAGTGCCGGTCGGCGTCTTCGCGCTGGCCCAGTGCCTCGTGCAGCTGCGCCAGCTTCAGGTGGGCGTCGCGCACCATGTGCGGCTCCGTGGCGTCGGACAGCGCCTGCTCCAGGTAGCGCTGCGCCTTGCCCCACAGTTTCTGGCGCAGGCAGAGGGAACCCAGCGTCAGCTCCAGTTCCGGGTCGCCCGGATGGGCGCGCAGCCAGGTCTCGCAATTCTCGATCTGCGCCAGCAACGTGGCCGATCCTTCCGGACCGGCCGCTTCGCGGTAGGCGCGCACGACGCGCTCGTCCCAGCCGGTCTTCAGGGCATCCTCGACGATGCCGCGCGCCTCGTCGTGCAGGCCGCGCGCATTCAGCGCGGCCGCGGCGCGGGCGGCGATGTACGGTTTGACGCGGTCGCCGGCCGGGACGGCGCTCCACACGCGGCGGATCGATTCCGCGTCGTGGCCGCCTTCGGACAGCAGCGCGTCGTATGCCAGCTCGCGCAGGCGCGCGGACAGCGCGGGGTGTAAGGCGTTGCGCTTGTCCAGGATGCGCACGAGACGCAGCACCTCCGGCCAGTTGCGTGCCTGCTGGTTGGCCTTCATGGCCCATTGCAGCGCGTGGATGTGGCGCTGGCCGTTGGCGTTCAGTTCCGCGACGGCTTCCAGCGCGCCTTCCGGCTTGTGGTCGTCGACGAGCAGTTCCGTGACCGTCATCAGGCGCGCCGTCTTGAGGGACTGGTCGTGCACGATGCCGGCGAGCCACGCGTCGCGGCGCGCCGGTTCGCGCATGCGGTGGGCGGCGCGGGCGCCAATCAGTGCGGCCAGGCCGGCATTTTCCGGCAGGTCGGCGGCGCGCATGGCGGCCTTCTCGGCGTGGCCGAAGCGGCCCTCGAACAGGGCTTTCAGCGCCTCGCGCAGGCCGCGGTTCGCTTCGCGTTCACGCTTGCGGTAGCGGTACTGGGCCACGCGCTCGGGCATGCCCAGCGTGGCGCGCACGGCGCGTACGAGGCCGTACAGCACGAGGAACAGCGGGAACGCCAGCACGACGAACAGGTTCAGCGACAGGTCGATCCGGTGCGGCGGATAGAAAAAGACGACGTTGCCGGGATTGAAGCGCGCGGTCACGGCGATGCCGATGGCCGCGGCCATCAAGGCGACTAACCAGAGTAATAAACGCATCGTTCAGGCCCCGCGCTTCACGGCTTCGATTTGTAATTGCGCACGGCGTTCAGGCTCTCCGACAAGTCGGGCACGTCGATGGTGACGTTGTTGGCCTGCACCTGGCGCAGCAGGGCCTGCGCGGCCTGCGTCGAGCGTGCCTTCGTGTCGAAGTACTTCACGAGCTGCTGCTGTGCGGTATTGAGGTCGTCGCGGAACGTGCCTTCGTTGCGCGACAGCAGCGCGAGGCGTGCATTCAGCAGGCGCAGCTTGAGGTTCTCGCGCACGAAATACGATTCGCTCGGCGACAGCATCAGCGCGTCCGGATTGTCGACCGTGCGCACGCGGATCAATTGCCGGATATCGTCCCACATCTCGTGGCTCCAGTTGCGCCACGTTTCCGTCATGCGCTGGGCCAGCGTCCGGTCGGCCGGTGCCGCCGTTTTACCGGCCACCGGTGAAGGATTCACGCGCGACGGCGCGATCGGCTCCGCCGGCTTTTCGTCGGACAGCAGCGGCAGGTTGTCGATCTGCGAGATGACGTTGTCGAGGCGCAGCGCGATGCCGGGCTGGTCGACGGACGGCAGCGCCTTCAGCTTCTCGATGTCGCGCGCGATGGCGCGGCGGATCGTGATGAATTGCGGCTTGTCGGAGCGCGACAGGGAGCGGTCGGCGTTCTGCAGCGCGATCAGCGCGCCCTGCACGTTGCCGGCCAGCTGCAGCTGCTGGCTCGCGGTAGACAGCACCTGCTCGATCTCCGAGAGCGCCCATTCGTCGCGGTTCTTCGAGATGTCCTGGTACATCTGCTCGAGCGCGGCCTGCTGGCTCTGCGCCTCGGTCTGGCGGTTTTCCAGCACGCCCACCTTGACCTGCAGATCCTTGGCCGCTTCCTGGATCTCGCGCACGGTCTGCGCCGTCTCGGCGTTCGAGGCATTGTCCTTCTGGAGCGTGCGCGCGACATCCTCGCGCAGCTTGTTGAAGCGGCTGTGCGTGGAATACGTCTGCAGGGCGAGCAGGACCGCGAGCACGAGGATGGCGACGTTCTGCGGCTTCTGCAGCAGCCCGCCGAGGCCGGAACCGTCGGGAACGCGGGGTTCGCCCGGGCCCATCGGCGCCGGCGTCACATAGCTTTCCGGCGGAACGACCGGACCGCCCATGCTTGGTTTTTCTGGATTGTTGGGCAATTCGTTCATGCTCGTGATTGTAACGCGGCAAGCAGCCGCTCGTCGCCGGACCCCGTGAGCGTCACGGCGGTGAAACCGAGTGCAGAAGCCGTTTCCGCGATGCGGGCATGCGGAACGATCAGGCGTTGCCGTTGCAGATTTGCCACACTTGCCCCGTCGTCAAGCTGCCCGACGAGACCGGCCAGTCCGCGCAGGGCTTCCGAGCTCGTGATTATCCAGTCGTTCGGCCCCGCCAGCAAGGCGCGTAAAGACGCCGCGAGGTCCGGCGTCAACCCGGGGACGGCGCGGCGGTAGGCGGCCACGGTCTCGACGTCGACCCCGGCCGCGCGCAAGGCGTCCGGCAACACTTCGCGGCCCGTCTCGCCGCGCACGACGAGGACCTTGCGGCCCGCCAGCGCGGCCAGGTCGAGCGCCTGCAGCAGGTGTTCGGAATCGCTGCGGGCCGGGTCGACCGGCACATACACACGGTAATCGTCGCCGGCGATGCCATGCCGGGCCAGCGCAGCGCGGCTGCCCTCGCCAACGACGGCCAGCGCCACCGAGGGCGGCCATCGTTCGATATGGGCGAACGCGGCATCGACGGCATTCGGCGACACGAATGCGACCAGCGCGTAGTCGCGCAGCCGGGCGAGCACGGCCCGTAGGGGCGCCTCGTCAGGCAGCGGAGAAATTTCCAGCAATGGCAGGATCAGCGGTGTGCGGCCGAGCGCCGCCACCGCGCGGGCCAGCGGCTCGGCCTGCTGGCGCGGACGGGTGATGACGACCGCGTCAGGCATCGCCCGCAGCGGTCGCCTTGCATTCGGCCAGGATTCCCTCGGCATCCTGCGCGGCCAGCTTCTGCGCCACCTGCTCGCCCACGGCTTCCGGCAATGCCGCCGGGCCGCTGGCGTCGGCGAAGGCACTGCGGCGGCCGTCCGGCGTCGCGACCATCGCGCGCAGGTGCAGCGTATCGCCGTCGACGGTCGCGTGCGCCGCCAGCGGGATCTGGCAGCTGCCGCCGAATACCTTGGACACTTTCCGCTCCGCCTGTACGGCCTGCGCCGTGTGCGTGTGGTTCAGCGGCGCCAGCAAGGCCTTCAGGTCGAAGCCGGCCGCATTGCCGGACAGGATCTCGATCGCCATCGCGCCCTGGCCCGCGGCCGGCAGGCTGTCCTCCGTCGACAGGTAGGCGCGGATGCGGCGCGTGAGACCCAGGCGCTTGAGGCCGGCTGCGGCGAGGATGATCGCGGCGTAGTCGCCACGGTCGAGCTTGCCAAGACGCGTGTCGAGGTTGCCGCGCAGCGGCTTGATCACGAGCTGCGGGTAGCGCGCGGCGATCAGGGCCTGGCGGCGCAGGCTGCTCGTGCCGACGATGCTGCCGGCCGGCAAGGCGGCCAGGCTGTCGAAATCGTTGGAGACGAAGGCGTCGCGCGGGTCTTCCCGCTCGAGGATGGCAGCCAGTTCAAAGCCTTCCGGCAATTCCATCGGCACGTCCTTGAGGGAGTGCACGGCCAGGTGGGCGCGGCCGTCGGCCATCGCCACTTCCAGCTCTTTCACGAACAGGCCCTTGCCGCCCACCTTCGACAGCGTCTTGTCGAGAATCTGGTCGCCGCGCGTGGTCATGCCCAGAATCTCGATCTGGCACTGCGGATATAATGCAGCGAGCCGGTCGCGCACATGCGTGGCCTGCCACATGGCCAGCCGGCTTTCGCGCGAAGCGATGATCAGTTGCGCGGGAACGTGCTGCGTCGTGTCGTTGGAGTTCAAAACGGTTTCTTTCACTAGCCCATACTGAGATCACAAATTCTAGCATGGGCCCACCCGCAGGCCATGGCGAACCGCCAGCGCGCCCCGCAGGAGCACTTTGTAATACCGATTTCGTTGTATCTGTCGTTTCAACAATTCAACCACGGTCGATATGGACAATCCTGCTGCACTCAACTCCCCACCGCCCGGCGACGTCGACAAGGACGCGCCGCTGAAAGAAGACATCCGCCTGCTCGGCCGCCTCCTCGGCGACGTGCTGCGCGACCAGGAAGGCGAAGCCGTGTTCGACGTCGTCGAAACGATCCGCCAGACCGCCGTGCGCTTCCGCCGCGAAGACGACGAGCAGGCCGGCACCGAACTCAAGACGCTGCTGGCGAAACTGTCGCGCGAAGAGACGAACTCCGTCGTGCGCGCCTTCTCGTACTTCTCGCACCTCGCGAACATCGCCGAAGACCAGCACCACATCCGCCGCCGCCGCGCGCACCTGCTGGCGGGTTCGAAGCCGCAGCCGTCCAGCGTCGCCTACGCCCTCACCCGCCTCAAGGACGCCGGCGTCGCACAGGACGCGGTCGAGGCTTTTCTCCGCGACGCGCTGATCGCGCCCGTGCTGACGGCGCACCCGACCGAAGTGCAGCGCAAGTCGATCCTCGACGCCGAGCACGACATCGCCCGCCTGCTGGCCGAGCGCGACCTGCCGCAGACGCCAAAGGAACGCGCGCGCAACCTGCAACTGCTGCAGGCCCGCATCGCCACGTTGTGGCAGACCCGCATGCTGCGCTACGAAAAACTGACGGTGGCGGACGAGATCGAAAACGCCCTGTCCTACTACCGCGCCACGTTCCTGCGCGAACTGCCGGCCCTCTACGACGACGTCGAGGAAGAGATCGCGGCGCACTATGGATCGGCGGCCGACGGCCTCGACGACGCGGCCTACATGCAGATGGGCAGCTGGATCGGCGGCGACCGCGACGGCAACCCGAACGTCAACGCCGACACCATGCGGCGTGCCCTCGTGCGCCATTCCACGACCATCTTCGATTTCTATCTCGACGAAGTGCACGCGCTGGGCGCGGAGCTGTCGCCGTCCACCCTGCTCGTCCCCGCGAGTCCCGCGCTGCTGGCGCTGGCGGACGCATCGCCCGACCACTCCCCGCACCGCAGCGACGAACCGTACCGCCGTGCGCTGATCGGCGTCTACGCGCGTCTCGCATCGACCGCGCGCGAACTGGGCGCCACCAACATCCTGCGCAAGGAAGTGGGCCATGCGGACGCCTACCGCGACGCCCGGGAATTCCGCGCCGAGCTGCAGGTGCTCGTCGATTCGCTGAACGAGAACCACGGCGCCATCCTCGCCGTGCCGCGCCTGAACGGCCTCGTGCGCGCCGCGCGCATCTTCGGCTTCCACCTCGCGTCGCTCGACATGCGCCAGAGCTCCGACGTGCACGAGAAAGTGCTGGCCGAGCTGTTCGCGCGCGCCGGCGTGGAAAGCGACTACGCGGCGCTGCCGGAAGACGCGAAAGTCAAGCTGCTGCTGGACGAACTGACGCAGCCGCGCCTGCTGTACACGCCGTACGAAAGCTATTCGGACGTGACGAATTCCGAACTGCAGATCCTGCGCACGGCGCGCGAGATCCGCAAGCGCTACGGCACGCGCGCGATCCGCAACTACATCATCTCGCACACGGAGGAGGTGTCCGACCTGCTCGAAGTCCTGCTGCTGCAAAAGGAAACGGGCCTCTTCCGCCCGAGCGAGAAGACGAGCGACGCGATGGTGATCCCGCTGTTCGAGACCATCCCCGACCTGCAGCGCGCCAGCGAGATCATGGGCACATGGATGGCGCTGCCCATTGTCGCCGACGTGATCGAGCACCAGGGACGCCTGCAGGAAGTCATGCTGGGTTATTCGGACTCGAACAAGGACGGCGGTTTCCTCACGTCGAACTGGGAGCTGTACCAGGCGGAGCTGAAACTGGTGAAGGTCTTTGCGGACGCGAACGTCAAGCTGCGCCTGTTCCACGGACGCGGCGGCACGGTGGGCCGCGGCGGCGGTCCGAGCTACAACGCGATCCTCGCGCAGCCGCCGGGCACCGTGAACGGCCAGATCCGCCTGACGGAACAGGGCGAGATCATCTCGTCGAAATTCAGCAATCCGGAAATCGGCCGCCGCAACCTGGAGCTGCTCGTCGCCGCGACACTCGAGGCGGGCTTGATGCCGCACGACGCGGACCGCGAGCAGATCGAGCGCCTGTCGCGCTTCGAACCGGTGATGGCCGAGCTGTCGCAGCGCGCGTACAAGGCGTACCGCGACCTCGTGTACGACACGCCCGGCTTCACGGACTACTTCTTCGCCGCCACGCCGATCGCCGAGATCGCGGAACTGAACCTCGGCTCGCGCCCCGCGTCACGCAAGTCGACGCGCCGCATCGAAGACCTGCGCGCGATCCCCTGGGGCTTCTCGTGGGGCCAGTGCCGCCTGCTGCTGCCGGGCTGGTTCGGCTTCGGCGCCGCCGTCTCGGGCTGGCTCGCGGAAGGCGAGCGAGACGAACGCCTGGCGCTGCTGCGCGAGATGGGGCAACACTGGCCGTTCTTCGCCACGCTGCTGTCGAACATGGACATGGTGATCGCCAAGACCGACCTCGCCATCGCGTCGCGCTACGCGGAACTGGTGCCGGACGCCGAACTGCGCGACCGCATCTTCAAGCGCATCTCGGCCGAGTACGCGGAGACGCTGCGCTGCCTGGAGCTCGTGACCGGGACGGACGAACGCCTCGTGAGCAACCCGCTGCTGGCGCGCTCGATCCAGAACCGCTTTGCCTATCTCGATCCGTTGAACCACCTGCAGGTCGAGCTGATCCAGCGGCATCGGGCGCTGTCGGCCGAGGAGAAGGTCGATGAGCGGGTGCATCGGGGGATTCATTTGTCGATCAATGGGGTGGCGGCGGGGCTGCGCAATACCGGCTAAAACACCGTCGCCCCCGCCTGCGCGGGGGCGACGTTCTGCTTAGCGTCGTATGGACACGCCGAACGCCAAACTCAACCCCGGCGTTTGGCGATTCATCCCATGCACGACCATTGCATCGATCTGGCAATCCTTGTTCACGAGCCACGCCACGCCCGCGTCGACGCTCGTCTGCGTCCCGTGCCCGATCTGCGGCGCGGCCACTTCCGCGAACCCGTGCAGCCGCTCGCTGAACGCTTTCCCCACTGACGCCGCGAACACGCCATACGTCGCATCGCTGTCGCGCACGACACCGGGCATCACGCCCAGCGACCAGTCATGCCCGAGATCCCACTCCACCGGCAGCTCGACGGCCGGTCGGAACCCTTTGCCGCGCAGGGCCGCGCTGCCCGTCGGCAGGGCGACTTCCGCGATCACGCCTACCGATGGGCGCATGCCGTCCTGATCGGCGACATGCCATTTCACACCCGCGGATACGTCCGCCCAGCCCGCGCCGACCGTGTGCACGCCCGTGCCCGGGTCGCTCGCGTGCTCGATCGTGCGGCCGTCCGTTTCCACGCGCAGTTCGAGCGCGTCGGCCACGCCGATGCGCAGCAGAGTTGGCGTCGTGAGCGTGCGCACGTGGGCATCGGGGTCGCGCTGGCGGTCCCATTGGACGCCCGTCTCGATCTGCACGCGGCGGTTGCCCACCACCTGGCTCGAGTTCGCGATGTTGGGACGGTCGGGGTTGATGGCGTCGTCGTCCGCACGGGCGGCCGGGACGGCAAAGACGCCTGCCAGCAGGCAGGCCAGGGAAACGAAGCGGATCGAAGGGTGCATGACGTCGGTGAAGATGCGGATACCGACAGTATGCCAAGGTCGGGCCGGCGCGGCCCAACCTGTCTAAACCGTAATCATTGCAGCGCCAGGCGCGGCACCCCCGCACGCGGCGCGGCGGCCGGCGCCGCGTCGAGCACGAAGCTGGCCACGAGGCGCTGCAGCTGCTCCGCCTGCTCCTGCATGGCGCTCGCCGCGGCCGTGGCCTCTTCCACCAGCGCCGCGTTCTGCTGCGTGGCGCCGTCGATCTCGCCGATGGCGCGGTTGACCTGGCCGATGCCTTGCTCCTGGTCGCCGCTGGCGATGCTGATCTCGCCCATGATCGCCGTCACGCGGCCCACGCTGTCGACGACGTCGCGCATCGTGGCGCCGGCTTCCGCGACGAGGCGCGTGCCCGCATCCACGCGTGCCACGGAATCGTCGATGAGGCCCTTGATCTCGTTCGCCGCCGCGTTGGCGCGCTGGGCCAGCGTGCGCACCTCGCCCGCGACGACGGCAAATCCCCGTCCCTGCTCGCCCGCCCGGGCCGCTTCCACCGCCGCGTTCAGCGCGAGGATGTTGGTCTGGAACGCGATCCCCTCGATGACGCCGATGATGTCGACGATGCGGCGCGCGGAAGCGTCGATCGCGTCCATCGTGTCGACCACCTCGCCCACGACGGCGCCGCCGCGCCGGGCGATGCCGGACGCCGATTGCGCGAGGCTGTCCGCCTGGCGCGCATGCTCCGCGTTCTGGCGCACGGTGGCCGTCAATTGTTCGATCGAGGCCGCCGTCTCTTCCAGCGCGCTGGCCTGCGCCTCCGTGCGGCTCGACAGGTCGGCGTTGCCGCTGGCGATTTGCGCCGTCATCGTCGCGATGGCCTCGGTGCCGCCGCGCACGTCGCCGACGATGCCGCGCAGGCTGGCCTGCATCGCCGCCAGCGCGCGGTTCAGGCGCCCGGTCTCGCTGCGGTCGCCGTCGCCACACGCGAGGTCCGTGTCGAGGCGGCCGGCCGCGATGCGGTCGGCGAGGTCGATCGCGGCGTCGAGCGGGCGGCTGATCGAGCGCACGAGCAGCACGCCCGCCACGAACGTCGTCAGCGCGGCCAGCAGCGCGACGACGACGACCTGCACGCGCGCGGCGCGCACGGTCGCGTCGCCGGCGGCGCGCGTGTCGTCCGACGCGCCCTCGATGTGCCCGGACAGCGTCTCCATGCTCTTTTCCAGCACGTGGAAGCGGTCCATGAACGCGGGGTACGCGGCGCGCGCGGCGGCCGGGTCGGACAATTTCAAGATGCTGTCGACGCCGTGCAGGTAAGCATCGACGTCGGGCTTGACCTTGTCGATGGCCGCGCGGATCGCGGGATCCTTCACCTGGCCGTCCAGGTTCGCCATCATCTGGCGGAACAGCGCCGTGTGTTCGACCGCGTCGCGGCGGGCGGCGTCGCGGGCGGCCGTGTCGGTATCGCCCGCCAGCAGCGCGGCCAGCACGTCGGCCCGCAGGGCGTCGTGCGCCTGGTCGGCCTGCATCTGGTGGCGGATGGCGCTGCCGTTGCCGGTAATGGCATCCATGGCGCCGTCGAGCCGGCCGACGGCCAGTTCGCCGATGGCGCCGACCATCACGACGAAGGCGATGGCGGCGATGTTCCAGGCCAGCATGCGCTGGCGGATGGTGAAGCGGTTCAGCATGAGCGTTCCTTTATCGGCGGACGGACAGCCCCAGGCCGATGCCCAGGTCCGGCGTGCGGCGGTTCAGGCCGCGGGTCAGCGCGGCGTCCAGCTGGATGTCGTTCGTGACCAGCCACGTCACGCCGGCGTCGAAACTCGCCTGCGTGCCGCCGCGGTTGGCGCGGGCGATGCGCGGCGCGGCCAGTTCCACGAAGCCGTGCAGGCGTTCCGTGATGTCGCGGCCGAGCGTGGCGGCGAGGATGCCGTAGCCGCGGCGAGCACCGCGTTCGTCGTTGTCGGTGCCGACGCCCGGCATGATGCCGAACCCGACGCCGTTGGACAGCTCCCACTCGGCGGCGACACGCAGCGACGGGCGCACCTTGGCCCCGCGCAGCGTCTTGCTGCCGCTGGGCAGGTCGGCGTGCAGCAGCCAGCCCAGCGACGGTGCGGCGCCGTTCTGGTCGGCCGTATGCCATTTGATGCCGACGGACGTGTCGGCGTAGCCGGCCGCGGTCGCGCCGCCCGCGTGTTCGACGGTGCGGCCATCCAGCTCGAAGCGCAGCTCCGTCGTGTCGCCCAGGCCGATGCGCAGCAGGGTCGGCGTGGTGAGCGTGCGCGTCGTCGCGCCGTCGGCGCGGTCGCGCTCCCACTGCAGGCTCGTTTCCATCTGCAGGCGGCCCTTGCCGACCACCTGGCTGGATTCGACGACATCGGGACGGTCGGTGGAAATCGTGTCGTCATCGCCAGCGGTTGCGGCCAGCGGCAGGCCGCAGGCGGCGGCCAACAAAAGGAAAGATAGGCGAGCCATGTGAATGTGCGGAACGGTGAATGTGCCAAGTATCCGCAAGCAGGCTCGTCATTACCAGACCGATTGTGAATTTCTGGACGGAACCATTTTCCGTTTGATAATTTGTGTCGGGGCAGCACAACAAAAGGGCGAAAAAAAGCCGCGCGGCCCGGACGGGCGGCGCGGCTTTTGAGCACCGTCGCCCCCGCGAAGGCGGGGATGACGTTCCTATGGCATCGATTACTGGTTCTGCAAGAACGTCTTGAGCTTGTCCGAACGCGACGGCTGGCGCAGCTTGCTCATCGCCTTCGCTTCGATCTGGCGGATACGCTCGCGGGTCACGTCGAACTGCTTGCCCACTTCTTCCAGCGTGTGGTCGTTCGACATCTCGACGCCGTAGCGCATGCGCAGGACCTTCGCTTCGCGCGGGGTCAGCGAGTCCAGCACTTCCTTGATCACGTTGCGCATCGACGCATGCAGCGCGGCGTCCAGCGGGGCCAGGGTCGCGTTATCTTCGATGAAGTCGCCCAGCTGCGAATCGCCGTCCTCGCCCATCGGGGTTTCCATCGAGATCGGTTCCTTCGCGATCTTCATGATCTCGCGGACCTTCGATTCCGGCATTTCCATCTTTGTCGCCAAGGTGGCCATGTCCGGCTCGGTGCCCGTTTCCTGCATGATCTGGCGCGAGATGCGGTTCATCTTGTTGATCGTCTCGATCATGTGCACCGGCACGCGGATTGTGCGGGCCATGTCGGCGATCGAACGCGTGATCGCCTGGCGGATCCACCACGTCGCGTACGTCGAGAATTTATAGCCGCGACGGTACTCGAATTTATCGACGGCCTTCAGCAGGCCGATGTTGCCTTCCTGGATCAGGTCCAGGAATTGCAGGCCGCGGTTGATGTACTTCTTCGCGATCGAGATCACGAGGCGCAGGTTGGCCACGGTCATTTCGCGCTTCGCCGTGCGGGCGCGCTTTTCGCCGGCCGCCATCTGGCGGTTGATGGTGCGCAGGTCGGCCAGCGGCAGCGCCACGCGCGCCTGCAGGTCGATCATGCGCTGCTGCAGTTCCAGGATCGCCGGGGCGTTACGTTTCAACACGGCGCTGTACGGATACGCGCAGTCGACTTCGCGCTGCACCCATTCGAGGTCCGTCTCGTTGCCCGGGAAGACCTTGATGAAGTGGGCGCGCGGCATGCCGCAGCGGTTCACGCAGATGTCGAGCACGGAACGTTCGATAGCGCGCACCTCGTCCATCTGGTGGCGCAAGGTGTCGCACAGCTTTTCCACGACTTTCGCGGTGAAGCGGATGCCCAGCAGTTCCGACGAGATCACTTCCTGTGCGGCCGTGTACGCCGGCGAGCCGTAGCCCTGCGTCTTGAACGCGTGGCCCATCTTGTCGAACTGTTTCTCGATGATCGAGAACTTGTCCAGCGCGCCCTTCTTCAGCGCGGCCAGCTGCTCGGCCGAATAGCCCGCCGCGGCGCTGCCGCCGGCACCGCCGTCCTCTTCCTCTTCGCCGACGTCGTCCTCTTCCTCGTCGTCGTCCTCGTCGGCGGCGCTCGTCACCGGCGCCGACGTGCCGGCGCCTTCGTTCGGGTCGATCAGGCCGTCGACGACGTCATCGATCTTCAGCTCGTCCGCGGCGATCTTGTGCGACAGCGCGATGATCTCGGAGATCGTCACCGGGCACGCGGAGATGGCCTGCACCATGTCCTTCAGGCCGTCCTCGATGCGCTTGGCGATGGCGATCTCGCCTTCGCGCGTCAGCAGCGACACGGCGCCCATCTCGCGCATGTACATGCGGACCGGGTCGGTCGTGCGGCCGAAGTCGGAGTCGACGGTCGACAGCGCCGTCGCGGCCGCGGCCTCGACTTCGTCCTCGCTCGTCGGCGTGACGACGGCGTCCGACAGCAGCATCATTTCCGCTTCCGGCGCGCGCTCGTAGACGGCGATGCCCATGTCGTTGAACGTCGCGATGATGCCTTCGATCGCTTCCGGATCGATAATGTTTTCCGGCAGGTGGTCGTTGATCTCCGCGTGGGTCAGGTAGCCGCGCTCCTTGCCCATGTTGATCAGGTTCTTCAGCTGCTGGCGGCGCTTTTCCAGTTCCTCGCCCGAGAAACCTTCCTCGGTGCCGAACAGGCCGGCGCCCTTGGCCTTGCGCTCGCGCAGTTTCGACGCGGCTTTCAGCTCGGCGCGCTCGACGGCGTTCAGCGCCGCGATCTCGTCGTTCTCAGGCACGAACTCGCTCGGCTTGCGGCCGCGGCGGCCCGGCACCTTCACCTGCGGCAGCAGGTAGCCGGACGTGTCGATCGCGGCCAGCGCGGCGGCGTCGGTGGTCGTGCTGACGGTGCCGGTCGGCTGGGTGGGCGTCGTCGCGACGGACGACTCGATGCGGCGCGCGGTGCGCGTGCGCACGACGCGGGCGGCCGACTCGGTGGCGGACGCTGCGGCGGCAACGACGGCTGCCGGCACTGCGGCGACCGGCTCTGGTGCCGCTTCGGGCGCGGCATCGGCAGTTTTCAGCGCGGCCAGGCGCGAGATGCGTTTCTTGACGATCACCGGCGGCGCGGCGGGCGCGGTCGGCATCGGGATCGCGTCGTCCGTCTCATCCAGGGCCACGGCGGCGACCGGGGCGACGACAGGTTCGGCAACTTCGGCGGCAACTTCGGCGACGGGCTCGACGATATCAGCTGCCTGCACGTCGGCGGCGACGGCCTCGGCCTGCGCTTCACCTTCGGCGGCGGCGTTGTCGAACTGTTCCGGCTCCAGACGCGACGCTTCCTCGGCCTGCACCGCCTTCAGCGACGCCAGGCGCGAACGCGTCTTCACCACCGTCACCTTGGCTGCCGCTTCCGTTTCGAGGAAATACGAGGTCGCGGTCTTCGGCACCGACAGCTGGGCCGTGCTCTTGGCCGGCGCTTTCTTCGCTGTCAGTGTCAGGGTCTTGGCGGTGTTTTTCATAGTCTTTCTCCAGTCGAGGCGTGGCGCGGTGCCTGCGAAGTCAATAACCCACCTGGTCCGCTGAGCGGTCCATGCGGACGGGGATGAGGGGAAGGCCCTAACTAAGGGCGAAAGGCCCGGATATCAAGCACTCCTGCCGCTGCACGGCGGACGCCCAGGCAGCCGGGACGGGCTGCGGCGCGCGCGCAAAGGGATCGAGCGGAACGGAATGTGGTCGAAATCGCGGGTTAGCATGTCGGAACGAAAAAAAGCCCGTCAGACAACGGGCTTGAATCTATTTTCCAGAGAGGAAATAGAGGAGACAGAAGCATTATGCCTTAAGGAAATTTTTAGCGATAATTGAAATATCCGATAAGGGATATCACTCAGACGCATATTTCCTTTTCCTCTTCCTGACCCTGGCTGCGTCGGCGCAAACCGTGCGCAAGGAAAGGGGCGGATCATACACGATTTCTCGGCCGCGCGCCTGCCGCACATGCATGAAATCACGGTCATTTAGTCAACACAACGATCCGTTACATGGCTGAGCGGCACACGCACGGCGCGGCCATGCTATCCTTCCGCTTCCTGTTATTACCATGAAGTCAATGAATACGATGAGTCCTGTCGCCGAGCTCCCCGAGGCCACCGAAAACGCCACCCACGCCACGCCCGACGCGCAGCCTGCCAGCAACGCGCCGGCGGCAGCCCCGGAAGCCGCCCAGTCGCCGCGCGCCCTGCTCAAGCAGTTGCAACAACAGTTCAAGGCCTTCCGCGACTGCCTGCCGCTGGCGATCGGTATCGACAAGCAGGTGCTCGCGCGCCTGCCCGACCTGAACCGCAAGACCATGCGCGCCGCGCTGGGCATCCACACGGGCTCGATGCGCTACCTGCGCGCGATGGAAAAAGCCACCGTGCGCTACGACCTGGACGGCAACCCGGGCGCCGAGGTGACGGACACCCACCGCCAGCATGCCAAGGAACTCCTGCAGGAACGCTTCAAGAAGGAAGCCGAGCGCAAGAAAGCCGAACGCGAGGCCGCCGCGCAGGAGGAAGCCGAGCGCAAGCGCCAGGAAAAGCTGCAGCAGCTGGCCTCGAAGTTCTCGAAGCGCTGATCCGGCCGCACGGATGAGCGAGGCCGAGGACACCCTCCCCCCTTACGAAGGCATCACCCTGGCCGACGTGCGCCTCGTGCGCACGCGCCAGGATGCGGACGGCGCGCTGGCCGCGCTGCTGGCGTCCGACGTCATCGGCTTCGACACCGAATCCAAGCCCACGTTCCAGAAGGGCGAGCAATCGACGGGGCCGCACCTCGTCCAGCTCGCCACCGACCAGCACGCCTATCTATTCCAGATCGGCATGCTCAAGCCGCGCGCGCCGGAAGCCGCCCCCGACATTCCGCCCGGCGTCGACGTGCTGCGCGCCGTGCTGGAATCGCCGTCGATATTGAAAGTCGGCTTCGGCCTCGGCGACGACCTGCGCCGCCTGCGCGCCAAGCTGGGCATCGAGACGCGCAACGTGCTCGACCTGTCCACCGCCCTGCGTCGCGGCGAACGCAATGCGCTGGGCGCAAAGACGGCCGTCGCGCGCTTCTTCGGCAAGCGCCTGCAGAAGTCGCGCAAGATCACGACGACCAACTGGGCCCTGCCGCGCCTGTCCGACAAGCAGATCCTGTACGCGGCCGACGACGCCCACGTCGCCCTGCGCATCTACCGCCACTGGCGTGCGAATCCGCCGCCACCGCTGCCGCCCAAGCCGATCGCCGGCGGGCCGCGCCGCGCCGCGCAGCCCAAGCCGGGCTCCTGACATGCGGCGTGCTGTCGTCCTGCTGCTTCTGCTGCTGGCCGGCTGCTCGCGCCACGAGGGGCCGGTCGACGGCGCCACCGTCTTCAAGCCGTGCGCGTCGTGCCACCAGATCGGGCCGAACGCGCGCGCCGGCTTCGGCCCGCAGCTGAACGGCCTGTTCGGCCGGCGCGCCGGCAGCACGCCCGATTTCAAGTATTCCGAGGCGATGAAAGCGTCGGGCATCGTGTGGGACGAACGCACGCTCGCCGCCTACCTGCGCGATCCCGACAAGACGGTACCGGGCACGAAGATGCGTTTCTGGGGCATCCGCGACCAGAAAGACATGGCCGCGCTGCTGGCGTACCTGCGCACGTTCCAGGACGCGCACTAGATTAGCGTTTTCGAAAGATTGCGTGAATCCCAAGTCGACGCGGTATCATGCCCGTTGTGCTTTCTCGTCGACCCAGGAACATCATGCCCTTGCGCCCCACCCCGCTGTTGCCGTTGCTATTGCTGGCGGCCCTGCACGCGGGGCCAGCCTTTGGCCAGCAAGCCGTGCCGGACACGCTGGAACGCCGCGTGGCCGCCTGCACGTCCTGCCACGGCAGCCCGTCCGCGCCGGCGCCGCTGCCGTCCTCGGGCCCGAACTACTACCCACGCATCGCCGGCAAGCCCGCCGGCTATCTGGTTAATCAGTTGCAGAACTTCCGCGCCGGGCGCCGCCAGTATCCGTTGATGACCTACATGGTCGAGCACCTGTCCGACGATTACCTGCGCGAGATCGCGACATGGTTTTCGAGCCAGCACGTCCCCACACCTGTGCTGGCGCGCGCCAGCCTGCCGGCGGGCCCGCTGGAACGGGGCCGCGAACTCGTCATGCGCGGCGATGCGACCCTGAAGGTGCCGGCCTGCGTCGCGTGCCACGGGCAGCGCCTGACGGGCGCCCTGCCCGCCATCCCCGGCCTGCTGGGACTGCCGCGCGACTACATCAACGCCCAGTTCGGCGCCTGGCGCAACGGCACCCGCCGCGCCCGCGCGCCCGATTGCATGGCGACCATCGCCGCGCGCCTGTCGCTGGCGGACGTGGCCGCGATCTCGGGCTGGCTCGCGAGCGAGCCGGTGCCGGACGACGCCGCGCCCGCGCCCGACGTGACGCACCCGATGCCGCTGGCCTGCGGCAGCCAGCCAGAGCGGCCATGAAGCGCCTCATCGTCCTGGTCCTCGTCGTGGTCGCGCTGGCCGCGGTGCTCGTCGCGTGGCCGCGCGCCGAGTTCATCCCGTCGCGCTCGCAGGCAGCGTGGGCCGCGACACCGGCCAACGTCGCGCGCGGCGCCTACCTCGCCCGCGCGGGCGACTGCATGGCCTGCCACACGGCGCGCGGCGGTACCCCGTACGCGGGCGGACGGGCACTGGTCACGCCGTTCGGCATCGTCTACGCCCCGAACATCACGCCGGACACGCAGACGGGCATCGGCGCCTGGACGGCGGACGATTTCTGGCACGCGCTGCACAACGGCGTCCGCCGCGACGGCCGTTTGCTGTATCCCGCCTTCCCGTACACGAACACGACCAAGGTCACGCGCGACGACGCCGACGCGCTGTACGCCTACCTGCGCAGCCTTGCGCCGGTCAACCAGCCGAATCGTCCGCACGCGCTGCGCTTCCCTTACGACCGGCAGATCGTGCTGGCCGGCTGGCGCCTGCTGTATTTCAAGCCCGGCGTGTACGCGCCGCAGCCGGCGCAAGGCGCCGCGTGGAACCGGGGCGCCTATCTCGTCGAAGGCCTGGGCCACTGCGGCGCCTGCCACAGCCCGCGCAACGGCCTCGGCGCGACGGGATCCCGGCTGTCCGGCGGCCACATCCCGTCAATCGGCTGGTACGCGCCCGCGCTGGACGCCGACAACGAGGCAGGGCTCGGCAACTGGGACCAGGCGCACATCGTCCAACTGCTGCGCACGGGCGTCGCGCCGCGCGGCGCCGTGTTCGGACCGATGGCGGAAGTGGTGGGGCAAAGCCTGCAATACCTGACGGACGCGGACGCGGGCGCGATGGCGGCGTACCTGAAATCGCTGCCGGCCGATCCGTCGCCCCGTCGCGCGTCCGTGCCGCCGCCCGAAGAAGTCATGAAGGCGGGCCGAAAGCTCTACGAGCACCACTGCGCGGATTGCCACGGCGCCGACGGTCGCGGGACGAGCGTCGCCGGGCAGCCCGCGTATCCGCCGCTGGCGGGCAATGGCGCATTGACGATGGATGATCCGGTGAACGCCATCCGCATCGTGCTGAACGGCGGCTTCCCGCCGTCTACCGCCGGGAATCCGCGGCCATTCGGCATGCCGCCCTACAGTCCCGTGCTGAACGATGCGGACGTGGCGGCCGTCGTCACGTATGTGAGGAACAGCTGGGACAATGCGGCACCGGCCGTCGCGCCATCGGAAGTCAACCGGTGGCGGGCGGTGCCGCTCGACTGATCACAAGGAGGTCAACATGCCACTTTATCGCGTCTGGTACCGCAACAATGAGGAGCCGGTGGAATTCACGACGGCCGGCCGCATCAGCGAGGCGGAGATTCTCGATCAGGTGCTCGCGCACGAAGGCATCGAGCCGACCGGCCCGACGACCGTGCCGGCGCTTATCGCCAGCCACGGCCTGGCGCCCGTGCGCTACACGGAAGACGAGAGCGAAATGAACGTCATCGGCTAGCCGTGGACACGTGGCCGACCGCGTAGACCAGCGTCGCGCCATCGGCTGCCGGCTCGCTGTCCCACAGGCAGAATCGTACCAGCGTCCACGTTCCCGGTTCGTAGCCGACGACCACCGCGAGCGCGCGGCCGCCGCCGGCCGTCTCTTCCCTGCGCAGCGCTTCCAGGTCGGTACCCGGCGGGATCGCGCGGCGCTCGACGGAGGCGAAGCGGGCATCTTCGAACCCGGGTTCGAGTCGCGCCTGCCAGACCAGCCACGTCGCCACCGCCGGCCGGCCGAACGCCTGCGACACGCCGGCGAATCCCGGGCCGTTCAGGAACGTGTGCATCCCGTCGACCGTATTCCACACATAGAACGGCGCATACGCGTTGTCCTGCGCCGGTCCCGTCTTGCGCGCGCTGAGGTAGGCCTTGAACAGCAGACCCGGAAAACCATCCGTCAGATGCCCCTTGTCCGCGATGCGCCGGTCGATGATCGCCATGTCGTAGTCGGCCGGCAGCGGAAAGCGATACTGCATCGCGATCATGGTCTCTGCTCCGCGAGCGGCGCCGCGATGCCGTTGCTGAACGACCAGTCGGCGTAGTCCGTCGTCTGGACGATGACCATCAGGTCTTCCGGCCGCAGTCCGGGCGATTCGGCCAGCAGGCCGGCCAGGCGCCCGTAAAACGCCTGCTTGGTGTCAGCGTCGCGCGGCTTGCCGCCGGTGATGCAGACGAGCAGGAAATCGTCGCTGCGCGGGCCGCCGAGGTAATCGCGGTCGAAGACCAGTTCCTCAGGGTCGTGTTGATGGATGGCCTGGAAGCGGTCCGCGACAGGGATGCGGAAGGCGTCGACGAGGGCCTGGTGCACGGCGTCCGACACGGCGCGCAGGTACGCGCGCGATTTGCCGCGGCGCAGGGAAATACGGGCGAAGGGCATGGCGGTCTCCTCAACGCAGGTCGCCGAGCAGGCGCGCGGCGGTGGCGGCCGCGGGCCAGCCGGCATAGAAGGCAAGGTGCGTCACGACTTCGTCCAGCTCCTGCCGGGTGACGCCGTTGTCGAGCGCGGTCTGCAGGTGGAACGGGAGCTGGCCGTCGCGGCACAGCGCGATCAGGCACGCGACCGTCACCAGGCTGCGGTCCCGTTTGCTCAACCCGTCCCGCTCCCACACTTCGCCGAACAGCACGCGGTCCGAGAGGTCGGCCAGCGCTGGAATATTGGCCAGTGCGCGCTGGCCCATGCCTGTCAGGATCGTCATCGTGATTGCTCCTTTGATTGGTTCACATGGCCATCATATCGGCCTGAAATCATTCCGAAAATCGAATATATTTGAACTAACAATTCACAAAAACGGGATGATCATGCGTCGCACAAATTTCGACATGGACGCACTGCGCAGCTTTTGCGAAGGCGTCGACCTCGGCAGTTTCGCGAAAGCGGCCGACCGGCTTGGACGGTCGACGTCGGCCATCAGCATGCAGATGAAGAAGCTGGAAGGACAGGCCGGTACGGACCTGTTGCGCAAGTCGGGGCGCGGGCTGGAACTGACCGCGGCCGGCGAAACGCTGCTCGGCTACGCGCGCCGCATCCTCGACCTGAACGACGAGGCGCGCACGGCGCTGGCCGGTCTGGAGCTCGAAGGCACCGTGCGGCTGGGGCTGCAGGAAGACTTCGGCGAACGCCTGTTATCGAATGTCCTCGGCCGCTTCACGCGCAGCCACCCCGACCTGCAGATCGAGGCCGTCATCGCCCGCAACAGCGAACTCATCGCGCAGCTGCAGGCCGGCAAGATCGATCTCGCGCTGGGCTGGCATACGGACGCGGCCCTGCCGTACGTGGATTTGCTGGGCGACTATCCGATGCGCTGGATCGGATCGGCCACGCAGGACCCTGCGCGCGAGCCGGTGCGCCTCGTCGCGCTGCAGGCGCCCTGCCTGATGCGCAAGGCGGCCACCGATGCGCTCGACCGGGCCGGCATTCCCTGGCGCGTCGTCTACACGAGTGCCAGCCTGGCGGGGATCTGGGCCGCCGTCGCAGCCGGACTCGGCGTGACGGTGCGGACCAGCCTGGGGCTGCCCGGCGACGTGCGCGTACTCGATGGGCTACCGGCGCTCCCCGGCATCCGGCTCGCGCTGTACAGCAGTGCGGCGACGCCCTCGCCGGCGTGCGCGCGCATGGCCGAGCTCATCAGGGAACACATCGTTGCAGCGATGGATTAATTACAGACTGTTGTTTCTCGTCCATCAACGATCTTATCTGATTAACACCGTGCTAGCATGCCGAGGACAAGCGTAACAACCGGTATCCAATTGTTACCTCCACAAAGTTAAATTTCAAAATTAGATAGTTAAATCAACTGCCTGAAGAGGTCGTGATGAATCGAGCCATAGAATCCGAAACAACTTTTCCAAGCGCCACGTTGCCGATCAGCACCGATGGAAAGCTCTCCCTGGACCCGAAAAAAGCGCGGGAATTCGGAGAAGAACTTTCTGGCGTATATTGCTTTGCTGAACCCTTCCCGCACATCGTTATCGACGATTTCCTGCCGCGGTCTCTGATCGAAGAAATCTACGAGAAGTTTCCCAGAGAAAGGCTCGCAGACGATAAATTCTACGAAAACAACTACGCGGGTCTACACAAGCGCCAGGTGTTGCCGGAGAGTTGTGAAGAACGCTTGCGCAGCGTCTTTCATTTCTTTAATTCCGCGCCCATCCTGCAATTCCTGGAAGGCCTGACGACGATCGAGTCCCTGGTCGGCGACCCCTATTACTACGGTGGCGGATTTCACGAGATTTTCCGAGGCGGAAAACTCGGCATTCATGCGGATTTCCGGGTGCACTCCCAACTGCATCTGGAACGGCGCATCAACATGCTCATTTACCTGAACAAGGATTGGGACCCTGCCTACGGCGGCAATCTGGAACTGTGGGACAGGCAAATGACGGCGAATGTGCAAACCGTGGCGCCGCTGTTCAACCGTTGCGTGATTTTCAATACCGATGCCGATTCGTACCACGGTCATCCGGACGCGTTGACCACGCCGGACAACATAACGCGCAAATCGATCGCCCTGTATTACTACACGGCATCGAAAAAGGTGTATGAAGACACGCCTGCTCACTCGACCATGTACGTCGCCCGTCCCAACGACGCCGGTTCGGACAAGCGACAAGCCATCCGGCTGAGAATCGAAAACTACAAAAAGGACTGGCTGCCGCCGGTCGCACTCAGGGCGCTCGCAAAGCTCAAGCGCAAGAAAAAAGCCTGAGAAGGAAGAGTCATACAGCGGTCGCCTCCGGGCGACCGCTTCGTTTACACCATCTCCGCAAACCCGATCCGGTCCGTCGTCGCCGCCCGCGCCTCGTCCACGCCCACCACGTGCGCGGCCAGCAGCGCTTCCAGCACGCTGTTCATCGTGTGGCAGCCGGGCCCGCGTCCCGCGTTCATGTGCGCGCGGATGGCGCCCAGGTCGCCCTCTTCGATCATCGCCGCGACGGCCGGGTTGATGGTCAGGCATTCCGTCGCGAGGTGGTAGCGGTTGCCCTGCTTCGACGGCAGCAGCGCCTGGCACAGCACGCCGCGCAGCGCGTGCGCGAGGGCCTGGCTCTGCGCGTCCGAATTGCCCAGCAGGCGCAGCATCTTTTGCAGGCCCAGTTCCGTCGAGCGCGCGTGCAAGGTCGCCAGCACGAGCGGGCCGGATTCGGCCAGCGCCAGTGCTTCCTGCGCCGTCTGGGCGTCGCGGATCTCGCCGATGACGATCACGTCCGGACGCTCCCGTAGGGCGTCCAGCGCGCCGAGGTAATAGCTTTCCACGTCGCCATCCACGCCCACCTCGCGCTGCGTGATGATGCACTTGCGCTGCGGGATCAGGGTCTCGACCGGGTCCTCGATGGTGATGATGTGGCCCGAGCGCTGCCTGTTGATCTCATCGAGGATGGAAGCGATCGTGGTCGACTTGCCCTGGCACGTATCGCCGATGATCAGCACGAGGCCGCTCGTCAGGCGGGCGAATTCGCGCTCGTCGGCGTGCAGGCCGAGCGTGTCCAGCGCCAGCGGTTCCTTCGGGAAGCGGCGGATCACGCAGCCCAGGCGCTTCTTGCCCTGGAAGCTGAAGCAGTTGGCGCGGATGCGCGCCGTGTGCAGGTCGATCGAACGGTCGAAGGCGCGGTCGACGATGCGTTCGGCCCAGTTCGGCTCGATGACGTCGAAGAACTCTTCCAGCTCTTCCTTCGTGATGGGCGAATCCGTCACGGCCACGAGGCCCTTCGGCTGGCGCAGCATCAGCGGACTGTTCTGGTGGATGATGATGTCCGAAAACACCAGCTTCGAATTCAGCAGGTGCAGGATCTGCTCGACCAGGGTGCCGAACACCGGATGATCTTCGTTTTCGATATACGACAGGGTGGGAATCTGCGAGGACTGGTGGTATTCCATCATGCTTCGGCGTGTTCAAACAGGCTCGGCTGAGCGATCCATTCATTATAAAACCGGCATCCTGTCAAAATTCCAACTGGAAAGATATTTTTTCTAACACCAAGCCTGTGGCGTGCCTTGGCCACCACATCGTATCGACTGTTAGCGCACGACATTTTCGTGTTAGCATCTTTGAAAACTTATAACAGGAGACTACGATGACTCGCCACATTCCGTTCGCGCTGGCGCCGCTGGCGTTGGGCGCCCTGCTCGCCACGGCACCCGCGCTGGCCCAGCAGGATCCCGCGGCCCGCGCCGCCCAGCTCGTCGCCCAGATGACGCTCGAGGAAAAGGCCGCGCAACTGGGCAACGACGCGCCCGCGATCCCGCGTTTGAAGATCCCGAAATACAACTGGTGGAACGAAGGCCTGCACGGCGTCGCGCGCGCCGGCTACGCGACCGTGTTCCCGCAGGCCGTCGGCATGGCCGCGACGTGGGACGAGGCCCTGATGCACGACGTGGGCGACGTCATCGCGACGGAATTCCGCGCCAAGTACCTGGCCACGCGCGCGCCCGACGGCGGCACGGACTGGTACCGCGGCCTCACCGTGTGGTCGCCCAACATCAACATCTTCCGCGACCCGCGCTGGGGCCGCGGCCAGGAGACGTATGGCGAAGACCCGTACCTGACGTCGCGCATCGCCATCAACTTCATCCACGGCCTGCAGGGCGACGACGCGCAATCGTTCAAGACCATCGCGACCGCAAAACACTTCGCCGTGCACAGCGGGCCGGAATCGAACCGCCACCGCGAAGACGTCCATCCGTCGCCGCACGACCTCGAAGACACATACCTGCCCGCGTTCCGCGCCACCGTTACGGAGGGTAAGGTGGCCTCCGTCATGTGCGCCTACAACGCCGTCAACGGCATCCCCGCGTGCGCCAGCGACGACCTGATGGAGCAGCACCTGCGCCGCGCCTGGGGGTTCAAGGGCTTCGTCGTGTCGGACTGCGGCGCGGCCGCCAACATCTACCGCGACGACAGCCTGCACTACACGAAGACGCCCGAGCAGGCCGTGGCCGCGTCGTTCAGCGCGGGCATGGACCTGATCTGCGGCGACTACCGCAACAAGATGACGACGGAGGCCGGTCCCATCGTCAACGCCGTGCGCCAGGGCGAATTGAAGGAAACCGTCGTCGACCGGGCCCTCCAGCGCCTGTTCGAATACCGCATCCGCCTGGGTCTCCTGGACCCGAATCCGCCGCAGGCCTACGCCGGCATCAAGCCGACCGACAACGACACCCCGGCACACCGCGCCGTCGCGCTGAAGACGGCCCGGGAAGCGATGGTGCTGCTGAAGAACGACGGGCTGCTGCCGTTGAAGAAGACCCCGAAGACCATCGCCGTCATCGGCCCGAACGCGGACAGCGAAGATGCGCTGGTCGGCAACTACAACGGCCAGCCGTCGCATCCTGTGACGGTATTGGCCGGCATCCGCGCCCGCTATCCGGATGCGAAGGTCGTGTACGCGCCGGGCACGGGCCTTGTCGGCCCCGCCGAACCGCCGGTGCCGGATGCGAACCTGTGCGTGGACGCCGCGTGCCGCACGCCGGGCCTGAAGGCCGAGCATTTCGCCGGTCCGGACCTGGCCGGCACGGCGCAGCGTGCCGTCGAAAAGAACGCCCGCGCCGCTTGGCAGGAAGGCGGCCACAATGCGTCCGCGCGCTGGACCGGTTACCTGAAAGCGCCCCGCACGGGCGATTACAGCGTGCGCTACCTGAGCAACGCCGGCTACCGCATCTGGATCGACGGCAAGCAGGTCGTGGATGCGTGGGACGTCACGGACTCGCCGTCGATCGAAGCGGGCAAGGCGCAGCTGCAGGCCGGTAAGACCTATCCGATCCGGATCGAGGCCGTGCAGCGCGGCGCGCGCGGCGACCAGAAGCTCGTGTGGAGCACGCCCATCGACGGTGGCAGGGAAGCCGTCGACCTGGCGCGCCGCGCGGACCTCGTCGTGTTCGTGGCCGGCCTGTCCGCCAACCTGGAAGGCGAGGAACTGAAACTGCAGGTGCCCGGCTTCGCCGGTGGCGACCGCACGAGCCTCGATCTCCCGGCCCCGCAGGAACGCCTGCTGGAACAAGTCGTCGGCACCGGCAAGCCGACCGTGCTCGTGCTGATGAGCGGCAGCGCGCTGTCCGTCAACTGGGCCGACAAGCACGTGCCGGCCATCGTCCAGGCCTGGTATCCGGGCGGCGAAGGCGGCCATGCGGTGGCGGGCCTGATCGCGGGCGACTACAGCCCGGCGGGCCGCCTGCCCGTCACGTTCTACCGGGGCGTCGACGGCCTGCCCGCGTTCGGCGACTACCGCATGGACGGCCGCACCTACCGTTATTTCAAAGGCCAGGTGCTGTACCCGTTCGGCCACGGCCTGTCGTACACGACGTTCCGCTACGGGACGCCGGCCTTGTCGGCGCCGTCCGTCGCGGCGGGCAGCCCGGTGGACGTGGACGTCGAGGTGGCCAACACGGGCAAGCGCGACGGCGACGAAGTCGTGCAGCTGTACGTCGCCAAGCCGGGCGACGGCGCCAACCCGACCCTCGCGGGCTTCCGCCGCATCCACCTGAAGGCCGGAGAACGCAAGCGCGTGACGCTGGCGCTGGATGCGCGGGCCCTGTCGCAAGTCGACGCGGCCGGCGCGCGCAAGGTCGTGCCGGGTGCCTACACGGTCCACGTGGGCGGCGGGCAGCCGGGGCATGCGCAGACGGTCAAAGTGGGGCTGACGGTGACGGGGGCGGCGTCGGAGCTGCCGAAATAGACGAACCGTCATCCCCGGGCTAGGCGCCCCCCTTGGCGGGGATCCAAGTTTTGCACGCGTTTCGATAGCTCGTGCAAAATTGGGGGGATAGTGCCGGGGGCACTATCCCGCCTGCGCGGGGACGACATATTTATTGCGCGTTTTACTCCACGTGCGTGCATTCCGCTCCGGTTTTCGTGCATTTTGTCGCAAACCGGTACCCCGCCCGCTCCCTCAAGCTTAGGATGTCCACATCGACACCATGCACACCAGGGAGAACATCATGACGAACAGTAAAACCCGCCGTTTCCTCGTCGCCGCCTGCGCCCTCGCCTGCATCGCCCTCGCGCCGCAAGCCGAGGCGGGCGACTGGCCCTGGAGCAGGAGCGAACAGGTGCAGGGCAGCGGCCGCGTGCAAAGCCAGGCGCGCGACGTCGCCCACTTCAGCGGCCTCGCCATGTCCCTGCAGGGCAACGTCGAGATCCGGAGCGGCAGCGGCCGCGAAGGCGTGACCGTCGAAGCGGACGACAACCTGCTGCCGCTGATCGAGACCGTCGTCGAAGACGGCACGTTGAAGATCCGCGCCAAGCGCAACACGAACCTGCGCACCCGCAACCTGAAGGTCGTCGT
>Ga0187844_10000121_pt1 | contig 56482 bp, 50 predicted proteins | sample SpaLakP09_SKY_50_FD_134517 | JGI IMG/M metagenome (GOLD analysis project Ga0187844, IMG submission 134517) | Oligotrophic lake water microbial communities from Sparkling Lake, Wisconsin, USA - SP09_SKY_50 | ecosystem: Environmental > Aquatic > Freshwater > Lake | place: USA: Sparkling Lake...
CTTGAACAGTGGGTTCTGCTGTTTGCGCTTTTCTTTAAGCTTGAGCTTGTTCTTGTCGAATTTTTTACCGAATGCCATTTGAGGCTCCTGTATCTAAAAATGTGCGTTCGCGCTTATGCGGCGGCACAGAAATCAATGATGTGAAACACCAGGCTTTTGCTGTTGCGGCTTTTTTTGGCCAGAAATCCCTTGAACTGATGCGCAGCGCCCAATTCGGCCTGGCTGAAGCGTCCTGAAATTTCCCCTGCGGCTAGCGCAGGAATTTCAAACTCGACCAGCCTGGGCACCCCTGCTTCGACCTGCTGCGAACTGTGCATCAGGGTGGCGGACACGATAGGCACGCCGGCCGGGGTGTAGCGCAAGACATCGCGCTCGCAAATCAGTGCTACGAACTGGAGTTGATTCACCGAAGTGGATGCAAGCCGGTTCAGGTATTCTGGAACAAATTAAGCTGCTGCGGCTGGAGCGGCTGCTGCTGGAGCCGGGGCTTCAGCGCGGTGGCTCTTGGCTGCGTCTTCACGTTGTACCGACTTCATCATCGGCGACGGCGCGGTTTCAGCCTTCTTCATTTTGACGGTGAGGTGACGCAGCACGGCATCATTGAATTTGAACGCGGTTTCGAGTTCCACGAGGGTCTCGTTGTCGCATTCGATGTTCAGGCAGATGTAGTGCGCTTTAGGCAGCTTCTGGATCGAGTAAGCCATCTGACGACGGCCCCAGTCTTCAACGCGATGAACACTACCGCCGCGCGTGGTCACGCTGGCTTTGTAACGTTCGATCATCGCCGGGACTTGCTCGCTTTGGTCCGGGTGGACGATAAAAACGATTTCATAATGACGCATGCATAACTCCTTAGGGACGTTTAAACAAGTGCCCACCTCGGCGTCAAGACGAGTGTGGGAAGGGAAAGCCGGCAATTATAGCGCGAAAATGCCGTTGCTGGCAATCCCCACCAAGGATTGATGGTGCTACGGTATGAAATCCTGGTCGAGAACTTGCGATACTGTATAGGGCAGTTCAGTCGGAAAGGTCGATTTGGGGAGGCGTGTCTCACGCGCAGCTTTTGCGACCGCCCGCGGATAAGCACTCTGAGCATAGGGCGTGACCAGCCGGGAAAGGCTGGGGCTTTCCTCAAGAAGGTCCTCGATTTTTTCTCGCTGCTCGGACAAGGTGTCCAGCCAGCTTTTTGTCTTGAACCTGGGCTGATACTCGCACTTGAGGAGATGCGCGACGATGACCCTGATCCTCGAACGCAACTGACGCTTGTCCTTGAGCACGATACTCTCCAGTTCCCCAAGCAGGTTTTCAAGATCGACTTGCGCGAACTGCTTTTCGCGGATCAGTTCGATCTGACGCTCCACCCACAGCACGTAGTCATCCTCGATCTCGGGCCCCGCATACGCGAAATAGCTCATGTCTTTCTCCTGATGCGACTGTTGGACACCCCCAACTGCAAATAATTCAGGCAAAACCGCATTTAATACTTGCATTGCGCGAAATACTGTACAAAAATACAGTCTGTTCATACAAACAGGCCTCAATCGATGATCAAGCTCACACCCCGTCAAGAACAAATCCTGAACCTGATCCGGGACGCGATCGAGAACACGGGCTTCCCGCCGACCCGCGCCGAGATCGCCAACGAACTCGGGTTCAAGTCCGCCAATGCGGCCGAAGAACATTTGCAGGCCCTGGCGCGCAAGGGCGCGATCGAAATTTCGCCGGGCACCTCGCGCGGCATCCGCCTGATCGGCGCCAGCGTCGAATCCATGCCCATGCCGCCGCCCACGCTGATGATGTCGCTGCCGCTGGTGGGCCGGGTGGCCGCCGGTTCGCCCATCCTGGCGCAGGAACACGTGGAAACGACCTACAGCGTCGATCCATCCATGTTCTCGTCCAGGCCGGACTTTTTGCTGAAGGTAAAGGGGTGGTCGATGCGCGACGCCGGCATCATGGACGGCGACCTGCTGGCCGTGAAAAAAGTCGACAGCGCCAAGAACGGCCAGATCGTGGTCGCCCGCATCGGCGAAGACGTGACCGTCAAGCGCTATAAAAAGACGGGGGGCATTATTGAATTGTTCCCGGAAAACCCGGACTTCAAGGTGATCCGCGTCGACCCGGAAGTCGACGAGTTCACCCTGGAAGGCCTGGCCGTGGGATTAATGCGCAGCTGGCATTAAGACTACCGGGACTTACTTGGACTTGCCTGAGGCAGCCGCATCCTTGACCATGCGGTTGTGCTCGGTGACATAGGCATCGGTGGCGTCGCGCCACATGTGGAAATCGGCCATCAGCAGTTTCGAGGCAATCTTCGCCTCTTCCACGATGTCCTGGTACACCTTGTCGAGGTGTGCCGTCGCCTGGGCCGACTCGTCCTTGGTCAGCAAGTCCGCGATATCTTTCGGGATTTTCTTCGACAGCGGGTTGGCGGCATTCAGGTTTTCCACGAAGGCGTTGTAGCAAGCCTGCCAGACCTGCATTTTCTTGTCCACTTCCGCGATTTCGTAATTCTGTTTCGACATGGCCGGAATGCGCGGTGCCGGGCAGCGGTACTTGCCGGTTTTCAATTCCGCCCCATCGTATTTCGAGATCCAGTATTCCATGTCCGCCTTGCGCTCGGTGCGTCGCTTCATCATGTCCAGCGCCGCGATGGCCGTCTTGTTGCCCTTGGCCGCGGACTTCCTGAACCATGCCTCGGCCTTGACCAGGTCGATCGCGCCGGCTTCGCCGTACAGATGCATTTCCCCCATGTGCAGCTGCGCTTCCGGATTGCCGGCGTTGGCCAGCTTGGTGTACATCTGCAAGGCTTCGGCGTAGGATTTTTTCGCGAACAGCGCGTTGGCGTCGGCCAGCGGATCGGCCAGGACGGCGCCGCTCCAGAGCAGGGAAAGGCAAAAAAGGTATTTCTTCATGTTTTCAGATCTTCTGTGCAAAGGTGGTGACAGATCATAACGGATCGGTCGCCAAAAACCCGGGGTCCGTCGCAATTTTGTGGCGTCCGGGACCGCCCTCCCTTACGCTTGACGTCAATATAACAAGATCAGGGAAGTCCAGCATGTTCCGCCATATTCTTACCGTACTCCTCGCATTTTCCACCATCGGCGCCGCCCGGGCCCAGGATGGCCAGCCCAACCGCTACCGCGTCACCATCAATGCCGACGCCACCCGCGCCCACGTGGACGCCAGCGTCTGGATCGAAGGACGCGAGCTGGTGCTGTTCAACGTCACGCCCACGGCGCAGCTGAAAAACGGGCAGGCCGAATTCCTGGAAAACATCGTCGCCAGCGACGGCGGGGGCAAGCCCCTGGCGCTGGCCGACAAGGGCGAAGGCGAATACGAACTCGATGGCGACCGCCGCGTGACGCTCAGCTACGACGTGCGGCTCGAGCATGGCAACTACGCCTGGCCAGCCGGCGCCGAAGAAGTCTCCTACCGCACCGACGAAGGCATCATGGCCACCGGCTACGCGCTGTTCCTGGTCCCGGGCGTGAAGATGCACGGCCCGACCGAAGTGAGGTTCGCCCTGCCGCAAGGCTGGAAAGCCCACACGCCGTGGCGCGCCGGCAGCGCGCCGGACAGCTTTATCGCAGAAACGCGGCGCGAGCTGGCCAACAATGCCCTGTTCCTGGGCACGGCCCGCGGCGAACGGCTTTCCGTGGGCGGCATCGACCTGACCCTGGTCATGGGCAAGCGCTACTGGCCGCAGCGCGCCAGCTTCGTGGAATTGATCGAGCGCCAGCTGACAAGCTACCAGGCCATGTTCGGCAAGCCGCCGCTGGCCAGCCGCTACCTGGTGGTCATCAACCAGAACGAGACCGGCGACGGTGGCGCGTTCTCGGGCAGCTTCAGCCAGTTCCTGCGCGGCGACGGCGACCGCGCCACCCGTCCGATCTGGGGCCGCGTGGTGGCGCACGAGCTGCTGCACTTCTGGAACGGCGTCTCCATGACACCGGTGGACGATCGCCAGGAATGGTTCAAGGAAGGGGTGACCGACTACCTGACCGTGGTCACCATGGCGCGCAACGGCATCGTCGACCGGGAGTACGTCAAGCAGTTCCTGGAAAACCTGGGCCGCGGCCAGATGGTGGCGCGCCTGGGCATGGGCCTCAAACCCACGGTCGAAGATGCGGCCAGGGACAAGCACAAGAACTGGCTGCTGGTGTACGGCGGCGGCAGCGTGGCGGCGCTGGCCATGGATGTCGAACTGCGCAAGGCGAGCGGCGGCAAGCTCGGGCTGCCGGACCTGATGAAAGCCTTGTATGCGGAGTACGGGGTGGCGGGCAAGCGCTACGTCCACGACGACATCGTGCGCGTGGCCAGGCGGCTCAGTGGCCAGGACCTGGGGCCGCTGCTGGAGCGGATCGTCCGCAACGGCGGGATGCCGGACCAGCGCGCCACCTTCCGCGACATCGGCCTGCAGCTCGAACAATACCCGATGCTCGAAGCGTTCCTGCTGCGCGATCCGAAGGCCAGCCTTGACGCGCGCAAGCGCTTCAAGGATATCTTCGGGCTGGCATTTTAAGCTAGCGGCCCGTCGCCGCGCCTTCCCGCCCTGGGCCGGCAACATCGGTCACGGTCCGGTCGACCTTGACCAGGATGAAGTCGTTCTTGTTCTTGTCGTTGAGCGGGCCGAAGCCCAGGGTCGTGTAGTCGTCGCGCACGTGCAGGCCGGTCATGCCGAACCACGCCATGTCCTCTTTCGACAGGATATAGAATTTGGGTGCGTTATAAGGCGCCAGCTTGCCAAACCAGGACACGAAGCTGTTGATCCCGGTCTCAGCGAAGAAATCGCGCTCGGCTTTGGCGGCCTTGTCGAACAGGGCCAGTTCATCCGGCGCCATCTTTTTCGCACCGGTCTGGTGCAGGTACAGCCTGTGCCCCGCCGTGCCGTGCCAGGCCACCAGGCCGCGGCCGGAGATGTATTTTTCTTTCCCGGCCGGGAAAATGTAATTGGCACACGAGGAAAAACAGGGGCCGACGACTTCCACATCGATCCGGTTTGCATGCACCCAGCGCGCGATCCTGGTCGCGGCGATCACGTCGCCCCCACCGGAATGGATGCGCAGGCGGCGCACCGGCCCGGCGCCGACCACGGCCTGGAGTTTGTCGAAGCTGTCCGGGAAGATGTTGCCACGAAAATCGACCACGCCGTCATTGACGCCGATGGTCGGCACCGTCCAGTTCACCTGCTTGCTGGCGCAGCCCGCCAGCAGCAATGCCATTGCCAGGCCCAGTGCGCGCGCGCTCACAGCGCGTTGCGGAAGTCGTCCAGCAGGTCGTCGCTGTCTTCGATGCCCACCGATACCCGGATCAGCGATTCGGCGATGCCCATGCTGGCGCGGCGCTCGGCTCCCATCTCGAAAAAGATGGTGTGCGCCACCGGGATTACCAGCGTGCGCGTGTCGCCCAGGTTGCTGGCCGGGATGGCCAGCTGCAGGCGGTTCAGGTAGTCGAAGCAGTCGATCCCGTCCTTCAGTTCGAAGCTGAGCAGCGCACCGCAAGTACGGAACAGATCGGTCGCAATGCCATGCTGCGGGTGCGACGCAAGGCCGGGATAATGCACCGCCGCCACGCGTTCGTCCGCTTCGAGCATGCTAGCCAGCGCCAGCGCATTGCTTGACGCCCGGTCCATGCGCAGCGCCAGCGTTTCGGCGCCCACGGCGATATGATGGGCAGCTTCCGGTCCCAGCGCGGCGCCGAAATCGCGCAAGCCCTTGGCGCGCAGCTGCGCCATGCCCCACTGGATTGCCGGATTGCGCTTGTAGTTGTCCGCGATGTTCGGATACGCGGTCCAGTCGTAGATGCCGGTATCGGTCAGGCTGCCGCCCAGCGCGTTGCCATGCCCGCCGATCGCCTTGGTCAGCGCATTGACGACCAGCCCCGCACCGACCGCCTTGGGACGGAACAGGTAAGGCGTGGTCATGGTGTTGTCCACCACGTACAGGATGCCGCGTTCCTTGCACAGCTGGCCGATGCGCGCCAGGTCGGCGACCTGGGTGCGCGGATTGGCGATGGTCTCGACGAACACGATCCGCGTTTGCGCCGTCAATGCCGCTTCGACATTGGCCACGTCGGTGGCGTCGACAAACGCCACGCCCACGCCCTGCCCCGCCACGGTCTGCCACAGGCTGTTGGTATTCCCGAACAGGAAGGACGAGGACACCACATGGTCGCCCGCTTTCAGCAGCGCCTGGAACACGGCGCCGATGGCGCCCATGCCGGTGGCGAAGCACAGGGTGGCAAGGCCATCTTCCATGCGCGTGATTTTTTCCTCCAGCGCGGAGATGGTGGGATTGCCCTGGCGGCCGTAGCGAAAGCCCGGCTCCTTCCCCTGGAACACCGACGCCAGCTGGCGCGCGTCGGTGTAGCCGAAAGCGACCGAGGTGTGGACCGGCTTGTGCAGCGAGCCGTGCTCGATCGTCTTCTGGCGGTCGCTATGCAGGATGGTGGTGGTAAAACCGTTACCTTTTTGATCGCCCATGTCGCCTTATTCCGCCGTTGCGAGATTCAGGTTCAGCTGGGTGCGGGCCGCGTCTTCGGCCGGTGCGTCCTTCGGATGATGGCGCGCGTATTCCAGCTTGTCGAGGTAGTCCGGGGTCACGTCGCCGGTGACGTAGATGCCGTCGAAGCAGGATGCCTCGAAGCTGGTGAGCACCGGATTGACGTCGGAAATCGAGCGCTTGAGCGCATCGACGTCCTGGTACACCAGGGCGTCTGCCGTGATTTCGCGGCACACTTCCTCGGTGCTGCGGCCATAGGCGATCAGTTCGTTGCGGGTCGGCATGTCGATGCCGTACACGTTCGGGAACAGCACCGGCGGCGCGGCCGAAGCGAAGAACACATTGCGCGCGCCCGCTTCACGGGCCATCTGCACGATTTCGCGGCTGGTGGTGCCGCGCACGATCGAATCGTCGACCAGCAGCACGTTCTTGCCCTTGAATTCGGAACCGATGGCATTGAGCTTCTGGCGTACCGACTTGCGGCGGATCGCCTGGCCCGGCATCAGGAAGGTGCGGCCGATGTAGCGGTTCTTGATGAAGCCTTCGCGGTACTCGACGCCCAGCTTGAGTGCCAGCTGGATGGCGGCCGGACGCGAGGAATCGGGAATCGGCATGACCACGTCGATTTCGCCGGACTTGAATTCGCTGCGCACCTTGTCGGCCAGGTACTCGCCCATTTTCAGGCGCGTGGCGTAGACCGAAGCGCCGTCCAGGATCGAGTCCGGGCGCGCCAGGTAGACGTATTCGAAAGCGCAAGGGTTCAGGGTCGGATTGTCGGCGCACTGGCGCTGGTGGATCTTGCTGTCGTTGTCGATGAAGATCGCCTCGCCCGGCGCGATGTCGCGCAGGAAGGTGAAGCCCATGCCTTCGAGCGCCACCGATTCGCTGGCGATCAGAAATTCGGTGCCGGTGTCGGTTTCATTGGTGCCGATGCACAGGGGACGGATGCCGAAGGGATCGCGGAAGGCCAGCAAGCCATGGCCGGCGATTTGCGCGACCACGGCGTAGGCGCCGCGCACGCGGCGGTGGACCATGGTCACGGCCTTGAACACGGAATCCGGGTCGAGCGTGAAGCCGGTGGTCGATTCCTGGATTTCGTGGGCCAGCACATTGAGCAGCACTTCGGAATCGGAATCGGTGTTGATGTGGCGGCGGTCGTTGCGGAACATCTCGCTCTTGAGCTGCGCCTGGTTGGTCAGGTTGCCGTTGTGGGCCAGCGTGATGCCGAACGGCGCATTGACGTAGAACGGCTGCGCTTCCTCTTCGCTGGACGAACCGGCGGTCGGGTAGCGGCAATGGCCGATGCCCGAATTGCCCTGCAGCGAACGCATATTGCGCGTGCGGAAAACGTCACGCACCAGGCCGTTGGCCTTGTGCATGGAAAACATGCTGCTGTGATTGGTTGCAATGCCCGCCGCATCCTGACCGCGATGCTGCAACAGCAGCAAGGCATCATATAACAGCTGATTGACGGGATTTTGCGAGACGACGCCGACGATGCCACACATGGTGCGCTCCTAGAGACTGGTACTACGGATTTTAAAAAATTTAAAAGTTCACGTGCCGCGCAAGAGCCGCTGGCAAAAAGGGTTTGACGGTGCGCGCGCCGGTCTCGGCAATCGGACTGAACAGCGCATTCTTCCAGAAATCCTGTTTCGGCAAATCGGTCATGCCGCCCACCATCACGGCGGCCAGCACGATGATGATGCCGCGCGCCAGGCCGAACAAGCCGCCCAGGCCGCGGTCCGCCAGGCTCAGGCCGCTGGCCTTGACCAGCGCATCGACCGCCATCATCAGCAGGCCCATCAGCAGCCGCACGCCGAGGAACAGGGCCACGAAGGCCACCATCAGGCGCACTGCCTCGCCGGGGATCATGGACGGCAGCAGCGGCGCCAGCTGGGCGCCATAGGCATTGGCGAGCACGAAGGCCACGATCCAGCTCAGCAGCGACAATATTTCCTTGACCAGGCCGCGCAGGGTGCTGATGACGATCGACGCGATCAGGACGAACAGCACCAGGTAATCGAAAATGGTCACGCCGCGCCCGCTCCTGCCTGCAACATCAGTTCGGTACCGCTTTGCCCGACAGGCCCAGCTTGTCGAGCTTGCCACGAATACGGTCGCCATCTTCCTTGTCGAAGGGTCCGACCTTCACCCGAATCAGCTCGCCGTTTTTCTGGGTCGATGCCGGCACGCCTTCGGCCTTGAGCTTCGCCATCAGTTCATTGACTTTTTCCTGGCTGGCCAGCGCGGCCACCTGCACCGTGTATTTCTGGGGCGCCGGGGCCGCTGCCGGCTTGCCTTCCAGGATGGCCAGCGCGCGTTCGGCATCGGTCTTCGGCACGGCAGGCTTGGTGTCGGCGGGCTTGGCTTCGGACGGCTTGACGGCCGGCTTGGCCACGGCCTTCACGTCCGGCTTGGCGGCGGGAATTTTCACTTCGGCGACATCGCGCGGCGCGGTCACCACGGCCGGCGGCGGCGCGGCCGGCCTGGCCGCTGGCATCACCGTTGGAATCGCCGCCGGCATCACGGCCGGTTTCGGCGCCTCCACGATTTCCTCGTGCTTGTCGAGGCTCGCTGCTGCGGGCACGGCGGCGGCCGGCATCGGCAGCGCGCCCGCCTTTTCCTTGGACGGGATGCGGATATCGATATCGTTGCTGCGCGGTTTTTCTTCGGCGTCGAGGATCATCGGCAGGCCGACGGCCACGGCCAGGCCCAGCGCAATGGCGCCGACCAGGCGGCGGCGTGCCCGTTTCTTTTCGGGCAAGACGGGATCTGCGGCGGCGTCGCGCGCTGCCTTGCTGCGCCTGGCGGCAGGCTCCCCGGCGCTCGAAGCGCGCTTGGAACGGGCCCGCGCGGCTGCGTCTGCATCGTCATCGCGGGACACGTAGCCACCGTCGTCGTCAGTGGAATCTTGCTTGTTTTTATTAAGGAACGAGAACAAGCCCATGCGTTTTTCTTCAGTGAATTGAGGTTTTTCGGGCCGCCATCACACCTGCGACGGTGTAGAAGGAACCAAAGACCACAATTCTATCATTCTCCCCGGCTCGGCTCATTGCATTTGCAAAAGCCTGTGCCGGGTCGGCGAAGGCGGTGACGGTTTTTTCGCCCGGTTTCGCGTCGCCCATGGGCAAGGCGGACAATTGCTGGCACAGGGCGCCGGCATCGGCCGAGCGCGCGGACGGCAAGTCGGCCACGCACCAGTGGTCCACATACTGGGCCATGGGCGCCACCACGCCGGCGATATCCTTGTCCTGCATGATGCCGAACACGGCGTAGGTATAGGGATGGAAGCCCATATTGCCCAGGTTCTGGGCCAGCGCCGACGCGGCATGGGGATTGTGGGCCACGTCCAGGATCACGGTCGGGCGTCCCGGCAGCACCTGGAAGCGCCCCGGCAGCTCGACCACGACCAGGCCGGTGCGCACTTCCTGCGCCCCCACCGGCAAGCGCATGCGCAGCACTTCCAGCGCCGCCAGCGCGGCCGAGGCGTTGAGCAGCTGGTTGGCGCCGCGCAAGCCCGGATAGGCCAGCGAATTGCGGCGCTGTTCGCGCCCGCCGTAATTCCACTGCTGCTTGTCGCCGGAATAATTGAAGTCGCGGCCCAGCAGCCACAGGTCGGCGCCGATCGCTTCGGCATGCGCCACCAGCGAGGCCGGCGGCACCGGGTCGCTGCAGATGGCAGCCTTGCCCGGCCGGAAGATGCCGGCCTTTTCGAAACCGATTTTCTCGCGCGTGTCGCCCAGGTAGTCGGTATGGTCGATGTCGACCGAGGTCACGATGGACACGTCGGCATCGATCACATTGACCGCGTCCAGGCGTCCGCCCAGGCCCACTTCGAGGATGGCCACGTCCAGCTGCGACTGCGACAGCAGGTGCATGATGGCCAGGGTGGTGAATTCGAAATAGGTCAGGTCGGTGTCGCCGCGCTGCGCTTCGACCGCATCGAAACTGGCCACCAGGGCGGCGTCGCCGGCCATCTCGCCGTTGATGCGGGCGCGCTCGTTAAAGTCCAGGAAGTGCGGCTTGATGTACAGGCCCACCTTGTAGCCGGCGCGCAGCAGGATCGCTTCGAGCATGGAACAGGTGGATCCCTTGCCGTTGGTGCCGGCCACCATGATCACGGGGCAGGCAAAGGCCAGCGCCAGGCGCTCCTTGACGGCGCGGACACGGTCCAGCCCCATGTCGATATGGACTTCGGCATGGCGCGATTCGAGCAGCGCCAGCCACGCGGGCAAGGTGGTGGGAAGTGTGGACATGGGTGCGAGCGGAAGGGTGTTGACGGGCCATGGCGCCTGCCATGGCCCGTGCGGAGAAGGCTTAAGCGATGACTTCGACGGCCTGGTCCTGCAGCAAAGCGAGCAAACGGGCGATTTCTTCGCGCATCTTGCGGCGATCGACGATCATGTCGACCGCGCCCTTGGTGACCAGGAACTCGGCGCGCTGGAAGCCTTCCGGCAGCTTTTCGCGGACCGTGTTTTCGATCACGCGCGGGCCGGCAAAGCCGATCAGCGCTTTCGGCTCGGCGATCACGACGTCGCCCATGAAGGCGAACGAGGCGGACACGCCGCCCATAGTCGGATCGGTCAGCACGCTGATGAAAGGCAGCTTTTTCTCGGACAATTTGGTCAGCATGGCGGTGGTTTTCGCCATTTGCATCAGCGACAGCAAGCCTTCCTGCATGCGCGCGCCGCCGGTGGCGGTGATGCAGATGAACGGCACTTTCTGTTCCAGCGCGACCTGGGCGCCGCGCACGAAGCGCTCGCCGACCACGGAACCCATGGAGCCGCCCATGAATTCGAATTCGAAGGCGGCCACGACCACGGGCAAGCTCATGATGGAGCCGCCGAGCACGATCAGCGCATCGGTTTCGCCGGTGGCGTCCATGGCCGCTTTCAGGCGGTCAGGATATTTTTTGCTGTCTTTGAACTTGAGTGTGTCGACCGGCAGGGTTTCCTGGCCGATTTCGTAGCGCCCGCCTTCGTCGAGCAAGCCGTCGAGGCGCTCGCGTGCGCGGATACGCATGTGATGGCTGCATTTCGGGCAGACATGGAGATTCGATTCGAGGTCGGTACGGTACAGGACGGCTTCGCAGGACGGGCATTTGACCCACAGGCCTTCCGGCATGGTCTTGCGAGCGGCGGCGTCGGAACGCTGGATACGTGTGGGCAGCAGTTTTTCTAACCAACTCATACATTCTCCTTCTGCGGCTATCTTCAGTGGACGGTAGTTTAGCGGTTAAGACCCTGCTTGTCGAACACAACCGTGGAAACATTGTTCGTTAAACAATGAATTTTTCCTTCCCTCACCTTTGGACGGCGAAGCCTGGCGCACAGTTCCCGCGGCCGGCAAGCAGCCTATGCATACGCAAAATCATTGCAATCTTGGCAATTTCCGGACGAATCAGTTCCCTTCCCGGAAATACCCCCAGGCGCGCATTCGAAACCATGATGTAGCGCAACTCATTACCTGGAAAATCGTTCAAATTGGTGATTTCGAGCATCTAGATCCACTGATCCATGTCAGCCGTGAAACAGAAAGGGTAGACCGCAATGCCAGACATGCAGCCACTTCCAGGCAACAAACTTCCCGTTAATCCGGATAGGAAACAGGGAAGAGTGGCATACGGCTATGTAACACCAGAACAAGATCGTGTACCTCAGGTCATGAGCATACCGCCGAAGCGCGTCCTTCCTGTCATTTTCATTCCGGGCATCATGGGATCCAATCTGCGCATGAGTGCGGCGCGGCAGAAGGAACTAAAGCAGCCTCACAATATTTCCTGGCGACCCGATAACCTTTCCGTCTCGGCAGCCCAATACAACGATTCCCCTAAGGAACGCCAAAGGCGCCTGGACCCAAACGCCACCGAACTCGACATCTACAATCCCGAAGACGCCGCGACAGGCAACCCAACAGAAACAGCCGACACGCGCAATAGCGCGGTTTATTATCCATTGGGGTACGGCGGTTACGATCGACTTGACGGTCCATTACTTCAAAGTGACTTGCCGGGCACAGAAAAACCTAGAACGAGGGAGCAAAAAGCTCGAGAACGCGGCTGGGGTGAAGTGTATTTCAGCAGTTACGCAGATATCCTTTGTTCGTGTGAACGGCACCTGAACGGGGCATTTAGTGACGGCACGGCAAGCGTGTACCTAAAAAAATTCGTTCTCGGGGTGAATCCGACTGAATGGCAGGCCCATAAGCCGCCACTGCAGTCGGCACTGGACGAGACAACCTTACGCGACACGGTCAGGGGATGTTGGTTCCCAGTGCATGCCATGGGGTATAACTGGCTAAAAGGAAACGAGGTGTCGGGCACTGCAATTGCGAAGCGAATTGAAGCCTTGATAGCGCGCTATCAAAGTCAAGGGTTTCAATGTGAAAAAGTGATCCTTGTAACACATTCGATGGGTGGCCTCGTTGCACGAGCCGCAATTCACCCGGCAATGGGCAAGCTCAATGACAAAGTGCTAGGCATCGTCCATGGCGTGATGCCAGCGATGGGTGCCGGTGCGGCGTACAAACGCGTGCGCTGCGGGTTCGAAGGCAATTCAATCAGTTCAAAGATCCTGGGGAACACCGGTTCTTGTGTAACGCCAGTCCTTGGCAATTCGCAAGGGGGCCTTGAGCTACTTCACAATCAAGATTACGGAAATGGCTGGCTCCAGGTCAAGCAAGATGGGCGAACTTTGAAGAGCCTGCCAGTGAAGGGAGATCCGTACGAAGAAATATACAAAGTCCCTGACAAATGGTTTGGTTTGCTGCGCGAGGAATGGATCAATCCAGCCGAAGCCGATGGATCCGGCTTCATGGAAGCTTGCCGACTTTTGGACCGGGCGAAAAGTTTTCACAAGGCCATTGGCGCTACATATCACTTCGAAAGCTATGGCCACCATGGCGCAGACCCGAAGCGTGCGACGTGGAAAAACGTTGTGTGGGAAATCGACAATGGCCCATCAACCAATGATGTCGACTTCCTTAGAATCACCGCCGATGACGCCAAAGGTCAATTGCATTTGACCGATCCCAATCTACAAACCAAGCGCGAGCTCCGTGCGAAATTGCTCGATCCGGCAGAGCCCGGCGATCAGACAGTGCCACTGCATTCGGCCGACAAGCAACTCTTGACCGGCAAGTTCAAAGGTATATTTCGGCAGACCGGATACGAACATCAGGCTAGTTACAGCGACTCGGCGGTCGTGGCTTCAACAATTTACAGCCTGATACGCATTGCCGCGCAGATGAAATGGAGCAAGTAGTGACGACGCTCCGATACCTGCACAAAGTCTGCCACTGTTTCATGCTGGCGACCTTGGCATTCTTGCTGATGACACAAAGTCAGACCGCCTACCCATCTACGAGGCCAAAAATGCAACCGCTCCCCCCACGCCTCCAAGTGATCTTCGAACGAACCAAGTTAGTGTGCTTTAGCCGCTTTGAAATACGCATTCCAGAAACTGCGACCGTCGTTTATGGCCCGGCCGAAGTTGAAGCGCCACTCAGTTTCATCAAAGGGCAAAGCAAAAAAATTGCTGATCATGTCGCCGCAAGACTCGTCGAAATCGAAGAAGAGCGAGAATTGTTGCGCGAGGATGACATCCGAAACCTGCCGTTGTTCGGCAAAACTATTGAAGGCACGGTTCCCGGACAAAAGATTGTGTTCGGGTCCAGGAACCAGATTGGATATGCAATACATTCCTACATCCCTATAGGAGATGACCTTTTCATTCAACACCTCAACAGTATTCTTCCGGAATACGACCGCATCGCGATATTCAACCGGGTGGCCAGCCATCTCTTGCCCCGCTCAGAAGACGAAATTTCACCGGGCCCAGGAACCTGTATTGAGGGCGGTTTCGTCGCCCTGGATCCCCAACGCGAACGGGTGACAATCGGCATTCGCCTCAAGGAATTCCCTGATGTCCACATATCCCTGGATGTTCACAAGAACCAGAAGTATTTGGCGGAAACTGGGCGCTTGGAATTGATGCGAGAACAGGCAAGGGAAGCCGCAGAGGAACGTGGCCTCGGCGCCGTATTCGCCCGAATCAAGATGCTGCGGCACGAGAAGCGGCAACTGGGAGATTGGAAAGGAGTCGAGATACTCACTCGCACTCCTGCTCATTTACACAATACGGAAGCACACGAGTTTCGCTACGAAAGCCTGGGAGCCGTGAATGATTCACTTCGACCGCATCTTGATATCCGACTCGACTCCGGGGTAGCGTCGAATCGCAACGCAAGTGTTCAGCCAAGCATCACTGACGACGAAGCTATCGCGCTGTGGGACCAACTTCTGAATTCGATTCGTGTTCGGCCACTAAAGAATAGTTCGATCAACCCAGGCAACCCTGTCGGCCGTTCCGAATCTCGCTGGATCGACTCGGGGATGCCTTGCCCTCAAACTGGATGGTGGCTGTGCAAGCAGGAAGCCATTGACGGCGAGCGAAGGCGGTATTTCACGGCAGGAGAGCTAATGCCAAAAATCATTCTATTTGGTGAACCGTCGCTATGGGAAAGGCTGACTGGGGCAAGCCCTCGATTTAGCTCGACAACCGCATGGAAACTCGATGATCAGGCCACAGAGTAGAGATAGAATCCTACATCGCCTGACCACTTGAGCGCTGGTAGCGACGATTTTCGCGGCGACGCTCTGCAAGTCGGACACAACGCACGAAACAATATTTCAAATACAAGAAAAATCCCCTCCTTTCCCTATCTGAGCGGCCAAGCCGCACTTAGCTACCCACCTTCGGCAAGCAGCCTGTCCATACGCAAAGCCGGGCCCGGTTCGCACTACGCGACAAAAGCAGCACGATGCACGCTATTTCCGTTGACGCATGCGCCACGTCAATTGATACTGGCAAAGATGCAACAAATTAGCTTGCACGCAAAAAGGATAGCTTCCTTGCCATATTCCTTCAATCGCCTCCTGTGCGCCGGCGCCGCACTGCTGCTGCTCATGTCCGCGCCAGCGGGGGCTGACGACACGCCCGGCAGCTATTCGTTCCGCAATTACGGCGCCGACCAGGGTTTGCGCAACCAGGCCGTCACCGGCCTGGCCCAGGACAAGGATGGCTTCATCCTGGCCGGCACCGAAGACGGCCTGTTCCGCTACGACGGCAACCGCTTCCAGCGCTTCGGCAGCGATGACGGCTTGCTCAGCGATGCCATCAACCATATGGTCACCGAGCCGGGCGGGCGCATCTGGCTGGTCCATGCCAAGGGCGCGGTCGCCTGGGCCGGCACCCGCACCGAGGCCACGCTCAAGGCCGGCATCCTGCCCGAGCGGCGCATCGACGCGATCGGGGCCTCGCTTTCGGGCTACCTGCTGGTGGCCACCGACAAGGGTTTTTACGAAGGGCCGCCCGACAAGCTGGTGCCGGTCAAGGGCTTGCCGCAGGCCGACGGCGGCGCCGCCTGGGTCGCGCCGGACGGCAAGCAATTCCTGGCCGCGGCGGAAGGCAAGCTGTACCGCCGCGCAGGCGACGGCAGCTGGGTCGCCCGCGCCCTGCCGCCCGGGGTCGCGCATGAAATACCGAATGCCCTGCTCACCGACAGCCAGGGCCGCATCTGGATCCGCGGCCGCCGCATGCTGCTGCGCCTGGCGTCCTTCGAAGGCCAGGTGCGGGACCTTTCCGACAAGCTGCCCGGCGCATCGGTCCAGAAAAGCCAGATGGCGCAAGATGCGCAAGGCCGGATCTGGACGCCCACCAACCTGGGCCTGGCCCGCTTTGACGGCGACCAGGCCTGGCTGCTCGACGAACAGCAAGGCTTGCCCACCCAGTGGGCCACCACCATCCTGTTCGACCGCGAAGGCAATCCCTGGATCGGTTCCGAAGGCGTGCAGCGCCTGCAGGGCCGGGGCGCCTGGACCTCCCATACGCGGCGCCAGAAGCTGCCTTCGGACACGGTCTGGGGCGTATTCCGCAGCCGCGACGGCGTGCTGTGGGCCGGCACCAACCGCGGCCTGGCCCGCTCGGCCGGCAGCCAGTGGCAAGCCATCGAGGGGACGGGCGGGCGCGCCATCTATGCCTTCGCCGAAGATGGCGCGGGCAACTTCTGGGTGGGCGGAAACAATGCCAAGGATGCCGGCAACGCCCTGCTGCTGCGCGCGGCCGGCAGCAGCGCCTTCCAGGCGGTCCCCTTCGGCAGCAAGGACGAGCCGAGCTCCGTCAACAGCATGCAGGTGGCGGCCGACGGCGCCCTGTATGTGGGCACGCTGACGCACGGCTTGCTGCGCGTGGCGCCCGCGGGCGGCGGCTACGCCAGCACCCCGGTCGCCCTGCCCGGGGGCGACGCGAAGGAACAGATCAACCAGGTGATCCGCGATGCGCAGGGCCGCCTGTGGGCAGCCGGCATGGCCGGACTGGCGTATTTCGACGGCAAGCGCTGGCAGCGCTACGGACTCCGGCATGGCTTGCGCGAACTGCACGTCGAAGCCCTGGCCCTCGATCCGTCCGGCGAACTGCTGGTCAGCTACTGGAACATCCATGGCCTGACCCGCTTCAAGCTTGGCGCCGACGGACTGGGCGCCGCCACCCAGGTCGACCAGCCGGCCGGCCTGGTCAGCGACAATATTTATTCGATCGGTTTCGACGCCCGGGGCGCGCTGTGGCTGGGGACGGCGCAAGGCGTCAAGCGCTGGCACCAGGGACGGCTGGACCAGTTCGGCCGCGGCGAAGGCTTGCCCAGCGACGATTCGGCCGCGAACGCTTTCTGGGCCGACCCGAACGGCGACGTCTGGGTGGGCATGGCCAACGGCATCGCCCACTACCGCGCGGCGGACGCGCCACCGGCGCCGCCCCCGCCCGCGGCCCGCGTGCTGCGCGTGCACGACGGCCACGGCGCCGTCCTGGCCGCGCCCGTGCCGCGCGTCGCCTGGGAAGACCGCGCCCTCGAATTCCGCTTCGCCGTGCTCAGCTACATCAACGAATCCAAGGTCCGGGTGCAGGTGCGGCTGGTGGGGTTTGAAGATGCCTGGCGCGACACCGATGTGCGCGAAGCGCGCTACACCGGCCTGCCGCCCGGCAATTACCGTTTCGAAGTGCAGGCGGCGCTGGGCGACGGGCAATTCGGCCCGAGCGGCATGCGCGAAGTCGTCATTCTGGCGCCCTGGTGGCGCACGCCCTGGGCCATGGCCCTGGGCATCCTGGGCGGCGCCGCCCTGCTGCTGCTGTTCCTGCGCTGGCGCCTGGGCCGCCTGCACCGCCGCAACAGCGAACTGGAAGTGCTGGTGCGCGCCCGTACCGACGCCCTGGAAAAAGCCAACGCGGCGCTGCAGGACGCCAGCATGGTCGACCCGCTGACCGGCCTGAAGAACCGGCGCTTCCTGGGCTTGTCCATGCCCGACGAACTGGCGCGGGTAACGCGCCAGTACCGGTCGCACGACTTCGCGCGCGAAGGCTTGAACAAGACCTTGTTGTTCTTCATGGTCGACCTGGATCACTTCAAGTCGGTCAATGACAGCTTCGGCCACGCCGCCGGCGACCTGGTGCTGCAGCAGAGCAGCCTGGCCTTGCGCAAGGCTTGCCGCGATGCCGATTACGTGGTGCGCTGGGGTGGAGAGGAATTCCTGATCGTGGCGCGCAATGCCGACCGCAATTTCGCCAGCGTGATGGCGGAAAACCTGCGCAAGTCGATCTTCGACCAGCGCTATGACGTGGGCAATGGCGTGGTCCTGCAGCGCACCTGCTCGATCGGTTTTTCCGCCTTCCCGGTCATCGAATCGGATCCGGGCGCCTATCCCTGGGAAGATGCGGTCAAGATGGCGGACCAGTGCCTGTATGCGGCCAAGCGCTCCGGGCGCGATGCCTGGGTCGGCGTGCTGACGCCGCCCGAGGCAGCCGGCGCCGGCTCGAAGCTGGCGGACGACCTGGGCAGCGTGGCCGACGCCGGCGGCGTGCTGGTGCTCAGCTCACTAGCCAGCGGCACGCCCGTGCGCTGGCACTAAGCTAGTTCACTTCGACGGTCGTGAATTCGACCCCGCCCACGCGCGCGGCAACCAGGTTGTAGATCCATGCGAAGAGCAGCGTGAACAGGAAGCCGAAGATGGCGTAAAGCACCGGCACGATGATCAGCATGCCGATGCCCATTCCCACGCCCATGGCCCCGGAACCCGGCGCGAAGGACATGCCGATCGCGAACAGCAGCACGAAGGGGATGGTCACGACAAAATACAGGGCTGCGGCCACTTTGGCGTTCTGCAGGATCGACACGCTGACTATCTGTTTCTTCATGAGGGAACTCCTTCGGGTTTATTGGTAAGTTTGCAACCCCACCAATGTACCCGAAGCCGGCAGCGACGTATGTATTTAATTGCTGTCGAGTGCGCTGCGGATGCCCGCCACAAAGGCTTGCACGCGTGCTACCGCTTCACCCGGCGGCGACGCCTCGATCTCCTGGATGATGCGGCTGCCGATCACGACGGCGTCGGCCACTGCCGCCACCGCCTTGGCCGTGGCCGCGTCGCGGATGCCGAAACCGACGCCGATCGGAATGCCGACATGCTCGCGGATGGCGGCCAGGCGGCGCGCCACGTCGGCCGTATCGATGTTGCCGGCGCCGGTCACGCCCTTGAGCGAGACGTAGTAACTGAAGCCGCTGCCGAACCTGGCGACCTGGGCGATGCGTTCGGCGGTCGAGGTGGGCGCCAGCAGGAAGATCAGGTCCAGTTCGCTGGCGCGCATGGCCGCGGCGAACTCTTCGCATTCTTCGGGCGGATAGTCGACCACGATGGCGCCGTCGGCGCCGGCTTCCTTCAGGCGGGCAATGAAATTGTCCGTGCCCATGCGCTCGATCGGGTTGGCGTAGCCCATCAGCACGACCGGCGTGGTGGCATTGGTCTTGCGGAATTCACGGACATAGTTGAAGACGTCGGTCGTGCTGATGTTGAACTTGAGCGCGCGTTCACAGGCGCGCTGGATGACCGGGCCCTCGGCCATGGGGTCGGAAAAAGGGACGCCGAGTTCGAGGATGTCGGCGCCGCCGGCCACCATGGCGTGCATCAGCGGCACGGTGGCATCGGGGCCGGGGTCGCCGGCGGTGATGAAGGTGACCAGGCCGGTCTTGTTACGGGCTTTGAGTGCGGCGAAGCTTGGTGCGATTCTGGACATGGCGGTGCTTTCTTGGTTGGCTGGGGTTGTCGGCGATTGGTGGAAGGCGCTGCGCTTTTCCACCCTACCAGTTCAGGCCCATCCGTTCGGCCACCGTGTGCATGTCCTTGTCGCCACGGCCCGACAGGTTGACCAGGATGATCTTGTCCTTGTCCAGCGTCGGCGCCAGCTTGGCCGCGTAGGCCAGCGCGTGCGACGATTCCAGCGCGGGAATGATCCCTTCGATATGGCAGCAGTCGTGGAAGGCGGCCAGCGCTTCCTCGTCCGTCACCGACACGTACTGGGCGCGGCCCAGGTCCTTCAGCCAGGCGTGTTCCGGCCCCACGCCCGGATAATCGAGGCCGGCCGACACCGAATGGGTTTCGATGATCTGGCCGTTCTCGTCCTGCAGCAGGTAGGTGCGGTTGCCGTGCAAGACGCCGGGGAAGCCGGCCGTCAGCGAGGCGGCATGCTTGCCCGATGCGAGGCCCTCGCCTGCCGCTTCCACGCCGATCAGCTGCACATTCTTTTCATCGATATAGGGATAGAAAATGCCCATCGCGTTCGAGCCGCCGCCGATGCAGGCGACCACGTAGTCCGGCTGGCGCCCCGTCAGTTCGGGCATCTGGACCAGGCATTCTTCGCCGATGACGGACTGGAAGTCGCGCACCATCATCGGATACGGGTGGGGGCCAGCCACCGTGCCGATGATGTAAAAGGTGTTTTCGATATTGGTGACCCAGTCGCGCATGGCTTCGTTGAGCGCGTCCTTCAGGGTTTTCGAGCCCGATTCCACCGGCACCACGGTCGCGCCCAGCAGCTTCATGCGGTACACATTCTGGGCCTGGCGCTTGACGTCTTCGCTGCCCATGTAGACCACGCATTCGAGCCCGAAGCGGGCGCAGATGGTGGCGGTGGCCACGCCGTGCTGGCCGGCGCCGGTTTCGGCGATGATGCGCGGCTTGCCCATGCGCCTGGCCAGCAATGCCTGGCCGATGACGTTGTTGATCTTGTGGGCGCCGGTATGGTTCAGGTCTTCGCGCTTGAAGAAGATCTGCGCCCCGCCCTGCTGTTCGGACCAGCGCTTGGCATGGTAGACCGGCGAAGGGCGGCCGACGAAGTGCTTCAATTCGTAGCGGAATTCGTCGAGGAATTCAGGATCGGTGCTGTATTTGGCGTAGGCTTCCTTCAGCTCGGCCAGCGCGTGGCTGAGCGTTTCGGCGACAAAGGAACCGCCGTAGGGGCCGAAATGGCCGCGCGCGTCGGGAAGCTGGTAGTCGGGAGTCTGGAACAGGGGCGCCGCCGGAGCGCGTTCAGGTGCGTCTTTCATGGGTATTCTCGCTTTCAATGGTGGTGTCGGCTGCCCGGACCGCGCACACGAAGGCGGCGATCTTGCGGGCGTCCTTGATCCCCTTGCGCTCTTCGACACCACTGCTGATGTCGACGGCATAGGGGCGTACGCGTACCACCGCGTCAGTCGCGCTGTGTACGCTCAAGCCACCACTTAAAACGACCCGAGGCGCGAGTTCTTTTGGAATGAGAGACCAATCGAATGCCTTTCCTGCTCCACCGTAGGCGTCCACGAAGGTATCGAGCAACAAACCCGAGAACAAGGGACTGGCGGAGCGGTATTGATGCTCATATTCTAGCAAATCGGCGGCGCTTGTGTCGGGCTTGACGCGAAACACCCGCAGGAAGGGGCGTCCGACCGCCGCCGCGATGGCGGCGCACTGCTGCGCCGTCTCGTCGCCATGGAACTGGAGCTGGGAAAACGGCGCGGCGGCGGCCACCGCCAGCACCTCGTCCACGCCGGCATTGACGAACAGGGCCACCGTGCTCACGAACGGCGGCACGGCCGCCATCAGGGCGCCGGCCTGGCTGGCCGTCACGTAGCGCGGGCTGGGCGGATAGAACACGAAGCCGAGCGCGTCGGCGCCGGCCGCCACGGCCGCACGGACGTCGTCAAGGCGGGTCAGTCCGCAGATTTTGATGCGTGTGCGATGCATGCTCAGAACCAGGGTAGCGGGCTGGTCGCGTTCTGCGGCAGGCCCCATTTCGGATCGTAATCGATTTTGGCCAGGTACAGGCCGTCCGGCATGAAGGTGGGCGCGGCATCGTTGCGGTCGCGCCCTTCCAGCACGTCGGCCATCCAGGCCGGCGTGTGGCGCCCCTGGCCCACGTAGATGAGCGAGCCGATCAGGTTGCGCACCATGTGGTGCAGGAAGGCGCTGGCGCGCAGCGTGAAGACGATCACTTCGCCGCGCCGCTCCACCTTCACCTCGTGCATCTGCTTGACCGGGGTCTTGGCCTGGCATTGCGAGGAACGGAATGCGGAAAAATCATGGGTGCCCACCAGGCAGGCCGCCGCCTCGCGCATCAGGTCCACGTCGAGCTGGCGGAACACCCAGCCGGCGCGCCCGGCCAGCAAGGGCGAACGCACAGGGTTGTTGTACAGCACGTAGTGGTAGGTGCGGGCGAAGGCCGAAAAGCGGGCGTGGAATTCCTGGCCCGGCAGTGCCGGCACCTCGGTGGCCCAGCGCACGGCGATCGCGTCCGGCAGGAAAGTGTTCACGCCACGGACCCAGGACTGCATGTCGCGGGTCAGTTCGGTATCGAAGTGGATGACTTGTTCGAGGGCGTGGACACCGGTGTCGGTGCGCCCGGCGCAGGTGGTGCCCAGCTCGACGCGCGCGAATTTCTCGAGCGCGATTTCGAGCCGGTCCTGCACGGTGTTGCGGTCTGGCTGCTTCTGGTAGCCATTGAAGGCGCTACCGTCGTACTGGACACCCAGTGCTATCCGTTTCAATGCATGTCCTACGCCAGCTTGGCGCGCATGTCGTTCGCCTTGCCGACCTGCTCCGCGGTACCGCCCTTGATGACTTCGTCCAGCAGCTCGCGCGCGCCTTCCTTGTCGCCAATTTCCTGGTAAGCGATCGCCAGGTCGAGCTTGGTTTCCATTTCCATGTGCACGGCCGAACCTTCGCCATTGTCGGCGGTGGCCACATCGAAGTCCGGCAAGGCGGTCTCGGCGCCGCCGGCTGGCAGGTCGAGGTCGATGCCGGACATGTCGAACGATGGCGCCGGCGCCGGTACGACAGGCGCGCCGCCCGGCAGGTCCGGCATCGCGAAGAAGTCTTCGGCGTCGTCCGCCTTGGCGGCCGGGGCTGCGGCAGGCGTGCCCGGCAGGTCGAAATTCATGTCGCCGAAGTCCATGCTGTTGCCGGCCGGGGCTGCAGGCGCGGCCGACGGCGGCGCCGGAATGTCGAATGCGCTGGCCAGGTCGCCCATGCCATCCTTGCTGTCGCCGGCGGCAAATTCGGCCGACAGGTCGTGGCTGGCCAGGTCCAGGCTGATGTCGTCCAGCGCCTGTGCGTGCTGCGCGGCAGGCGGCGTGGCGGCAGGCTTGTCGATGTCCATATTGAAGTCCATGTCCAGGGCGGCATCGCCCTTGGACAGGCTGATCGGCGCGGCTGCCGCGGGGGCGGCGAAGTCCATGTCCATCATGGGCTGGGTGCTCGGCGCCAGGTCGGCCGGCGGGGCCGCGGGTGCGTCGGCCTTGACCGGTTCGAACGACAGCCCGCCCAGGTCGAAGTCCAGGGTGTGGTCTTCGGCCGCTTTCGGCGCGGCAGGGACGGCCGTGGCGTCAGCCGACAGGTCCATATTGCGCGCTTCTTCCGGCATGCTGCTGATGATCGACTCTTCCAGCTGTTCGTTCAGGATCGCGGCTTCTTCCGAGGCGGCGGCGGGCGCCGGTGCGGCGCTCGGGGCGCCGGCGTACAACGGATTCGGCGGATCGATGGCCAGGCCCAGCGCAGCCGCCTGTGCCCATTCGTCGCCCATGCCCTTGGTCATGCTGTACAGCTCGCTTGCCTGGCCTTCGAATGCGCGCAGGTCCTTGCGGGCCGCATAGATTTCCAGCAGTTTCAGGCGGACCGGATAGCGTTCCGGATGGGTACGCAGTGCTTCCTTGAGAATTTCTTCTGCCTGGGCATCGCGGCCGTAGGCGATGTAGACGTCCGCTTCCGCGACCGGGTCCACTTCATTGGTGTCGAGCTGGCTGGCCGATGGGGCAAAGCTGGAATTGAACACGCTGTTGCTGGTGTCCACGCTCTGGCCGCCGGTTTCGGCGAACAGCGAATGGGCCTGGTCGGTCGGCGCGCCCAGGATCGATGGTTCGGCCGCATTGCCTTTCGACGCTTTCTTGCGGCGCGCCATGGCCAGGCCGGCGAACACGAGGATCAGGGCGCCGATGCCGCCCAGGATCATCATGATGTTTTCCATCACCATGTCCATGAAGCCTGGCTCGGTGGAGGCAGGCGTGGCCGGTGGCGGCGGGGTTTTCTTGGCGGCGGTCGCAGGTGGCGGCACGGCCGGCTTGGCTGGCGGCGGCACCACCACGGCAGGCTTGGCCACGACAGCGGCGGACGGCTTGACGGCGACGGCAGGCGCGGGCACGGGAGCGGGCACCACGACAGCCGGCTTGGCGGCGGGCGGCGGCACGACCACGGGCGCCGGTTTCTGCGCTTCGGTGCCGGCCTTGCTCTTGACGGCCATCAGCTTTTCCAGCTCGCTGACATTGCGCTCGAGTTCCTTGACGCGCGCGGTCGCTTCGGCCAGTGCTTTTTCCTTGGCAATCTTTTCTTCGGTGCTGACGGCGGCGGACTTGCCTTCGGTCGGCTGGGCCGCCTTCGACAGCTTGAGCTGGTCCTTCGCCACATTGGCCGCGGTCGGGCGCTCGGCCACTTGCGCGGTGATCTTGCCGCCGGTGCTCTGGCTCGCCTCGGGCGCCTTGTCCGGCGCCGCGGTCGAAACCTGGCCGGCCAGCTTGGCGCGGTAGGCATTGAAATCGGCTGCGTGGGCCACGACGACGCCACGCGCTTCGCCGTCGCCGGTGCCCTTGATGGCGGCCGTATCGGGCACCGCCAGGATCTGGCCCGACTTCAGGCGGTTCATATTGTTGCCGGAGAAGGCGTCCGGATTGGCGCGGTACAGCGCGACGAGCATCATGTCGAGCGAGACTTCGACCGGCTTCAGGCGCGCGGCGATCTTGCCCAGCGAATCGCCCTTCTGGACCTTGTATTCGGACGCATTGCCACTTGGCACCGTCGCTGCCGACGGGGCAGGCGCGGCGGCAGGCTGGGCGGCTTGCTGCTGTGCGGCCGGGGCCGCCGGCGTGCTGGCGGCCGGACGCGGGGTTGGCGCCGGGCGGGCTGGCTGGGCATTGGTGCGGTTGCCCTGCGACAGCACGTCCACCGGTGCGGCGACCTGGGCCGAATTGGCGGTGCGCATTTCGGCAGGGTCGAGCAGGAAAGTGTATTCGCGTACCAGGCGGCCGGTGCTCCAGCTCAGCTCGAGCAGCATGTCGACGAAGGGTTCGTTGACGGGCGATGCCGAGGTGATCTTGACGAACTGGCGCGTACCGCGCTGTTCGACATTGAAGCGCAGCGCGAGCAGTGCGGGATTGAATTCGATGTTTGCCAGGCGGAAGGCATCGGCCGGCGCCAGTTTGGCGACCAGGCTGCTTCCCTCGTCTGCCGACACTGCAGTCAGTTCGATCTCGGCGTTCAGCGGCTGGCCCAGGGCGGAAAGGACTGTCAGCTTGCCCAGCCCTGCCGCGTAGGCAGACGATGAAAGAAACACCGCGCTGGCGACGGCGCCAGTCAGGGATTTCAACGCGAACGAAGTTATCTTGGAGCGATTGTTTACAGGCATAGTAGGCGGCATCAGAGTTGACTGGGGAGAAAGCTGGTTTCCCGGAGGTCTCAACATATCATCATGCTTTACGGCATGCAAGCTTTTGGATGATAAGTTGGCGGTAAGTCCCTGTAAACGCGCAATTTGCTGCATTCTGAGACACACGGGCCGCTACAAGCGGCCCGTGAGTGGTATTGAACGAAATGCAATGTTATTGCACCCTTTGACAACTTACTTGTCGAGGATAATACGAAGCATGCGGCGCAATGGTTCGGCCGCGCCCCACAACAATTGGTCGCCGACGGTGAACGCCGACAGGTACTCGGGACCCATGGACATCTTGCGCAAACGGCCCACCGGAATGGTCAGGCTGCCGGTGGCGGCGGCCGGCGACAGGCCGGTGACCGACGCTTCGCGCGTGTTCGGCACCACTTTGACCCACTGGTTGGCCGAGGCGATGATGTCGGTGATCTCGTCGATCGGCACATCCTTTGTCAGCTTGATCGTCAGCGCCTGCGAATGCGAGCGCATGGCGCCGATGCGCACGCACAGGCCGTCGACCGGGATGTCGCGGCTGCCGAAGGCGGCGCCCAGGCCCAGGATCTTGTTGGTCTCGGCGCCGGCCTTCCATTCTTCCTTCGACTGGCCGTTGCCCAGGTCCTTGTCGATCCAGGGAATCAGGTTGCCGGCCAGCGGCGCGCCGAACTGTTTGGTTTCCTCGGCAGACAAGCCGTGCTGGGTGGCCAGCACGGTGCGGTCGATTTCCAGGATGGCCGATGCGGGGTCGTCGAGCAGCGATTTCACCGAGCTGTTGATGGTGCCGAACTGGGTCAGCAGCTCGCGCATGTGCTGGGCGCCGCCGCCGGACGCCGCCTGGTAGGTCATGGACGTCATCCAGTCGACCAGCTTGTGCTGGAACAGGCCGCCCAGGCCCATCAGCATGCAGGACACGGTGCAATTGCCGCCGATGTAGTTCTTCACGCCCTTCGTCATGGCGTTCTTGATGACGTCGAGGTTGACCGGGTCGAGCACGATGACGGCGTCGTCGTTCATGCGCAGGGTCGACGCGGCGTCGATCCAGTAGCCGTTCCAGCCGGACGCGCGCAGCTTCGGGAACACCTCGGACGTGTAGTCGCCGCCCTGGCAGGAAATGATAATCTCGCACTTGGACAGCTCGGTAATGTCGGTCGCCGATTTCAGGGTAGTCTCGTTCTTCGCCATGGCAGGGGCTTTGCCGCCCGCGTTCGACGTTGTGAAGAACACAGGTTCGATGTGGGCGAAATCGCCCTCGTCCTGCATGCGCTGCATCAGGACCGAACCGACCATACCGCGCCAACCTACCAAGCCAACTAATTTCATCATCTTTCCTTTTTGTCTTACCTTCGTACGTTTAAAGAGTGCTTCTAACCGAGTGCCCTGACGACTGCATTGCCCATTTCTTCGGTACCGACGCGGCTGGTACCCGGCTCGTAAATATCGGCCGTTCGCAAACCCTGCGCGAGAACCTTCTTGACCGCCGTTTCGATGCGGTCGGCCTGTTCCACCTTGTTCAGCGAGAAGCGCAGCATCATGGCCGCCGACAAAATGGTGGCCAGCGGATTGGCGATGCCCTTGCCCGCGATGTCGGGCGCCGAACCGTGCGACGGTTCGTACAGGCCCTTGTTGTTCGCGTCGAGCGAGGCCGAAGGCAGCATGCCGATCGAACCGGTGAGCATGGCCGCGCAATCGGACAGGATGTCGCCGAACATATTCCCGGTGACCATGACGTCGAATTTTTTCGGCGCGCGCACCAGCTGCATGGCGGCGTTGTCGACATACATATGATCGAGTTCGACGTCCTGGTACTCCTTGTGCACGTCGGTGACGATGTCGCGCCAGAACTGGAAGGTTTCCAGCACATTGGCCTTGTCGACGCTGGTCACGCGGCCGCTGCGCTTTTGCGCGGCCTGGAAGGCCACGTGGGCGATGCGGCGGATTTCGGTTTCGGCGTAGCGCATGGTGTCGAAGCCTTCGCGCTCGCCCTTGAACGGACCGTCCGGGCATTCGCGCACGCCGCGCGGCTTGCCGAAGTAAATGTCGCCGGTCAGTTCGCGGATGATCAGGATGTCCAGGCCCGACACCACTTCGGGCTTGAGGGTCGAGGCGCCCGCCAGTTCGGGATACAAAATCGCGGGACGCAGGTTGGCGAACAGCGCCAGCTCCTTGCGCAGCCCCAGGATGGCCTGTTCGGGACGCAGCGAGCGTTCCAGGCTGTCGTACTTGTAGTCGCCAACGGCGCCGAACAGCACCGCGTCGGCCGACTTGGCCAGGGCCAGCGTGGCCGGCGGCAGCGGGTGGCCGTGCGCTGCGTAACCGGCTCCGCCCACGTCCGCGCTTTCCATCTCGAACGATTCGCCCAGCACGTTCAGGACCTTGACCGCCTGCGCCATGATTTCGGGGCCGATGCCGTCACCCGGAAGGATTGCAATTTTCATGTTCTGGTTTGCTCTATCTATTAGATGACGTTCGCCAGCCAGGGCTGGGCGGCAAGGTGGCGCTCTTCGAAGGCGCGGATCTCGTCGGCGTGGCGCAGGGTCAGGCCGATGTCGTCCAGGCCGTTCATCAGGCAGTACTTGCGGAACTGGTCGATGTCGAACTGGTAGGACAAGCTGCCATTGCTGGTGGAGACGCGCTGCTGTTCCAGGTCGACCACGAGGCGGAAACCCGGAAATGCCTTCACTTCATTGAACAGGTGGTCGATCTGCGCTTCGGGCAGCACCACCGGCAGCAGGCCGCTCTTGTAGCAATTGTTGAAGAAGATGTCGGCGAAGCTGGGCGCGATGATGGCGCGGAAGCCATACTGGTCGAGCGCCCACGGCGCGTGTTCGCGCGAGGAACCGCAGCCGAAGTTTTTACGGGTCAGCAGGATCGAGGCGCCCTGGTAGCGTGCCTGGTTGAGCACGAAGTCGGGATTGAGCGGACGACCGCTATTGTCCTTGCCCGGTTCGCCGTGGTCCAGGTAGCGCCATTCGTCGAACAGGTTGGGGCCGAAGCCGGTCCGGTGAATCGACTTCAGGAACTGCTTCGGGATGATGGCGTCGGTATCGACGTTGGCGCGATCGAGCGGCGCCACCAGTCCTTCGTATATCGTAAATTTATCCATGGGCCTTATTTCTTGGCAGCGCCTTCGACTTTGGAGCCGACTTTTTGTACGTCCTTGCCGAAGCCGGAGACGGTGTTGCAGCCTGCAAGCAGGATGGCGATGAAGGAGAGTGCGAATAGTTTTTTCATGATGAACCCTGGGTAAAAGGTGTTAGCGCAACGCGCGCACGTCGACGAAGTGGCCGGTGATGCCGGCCGCTGCCGCCATGGCGGGCGACACCAGGTGGGTGCGTCCGCCCTGCCCCTGCCTGCCTTCGAAATTGCGGTTCGAAGTGGAGGCGCAGCGCTCGCCCGGCTCAAGCCGGTCGGCGTTCATTGCCAGGCACATCGAGCAGCCTGGCTCGCGCCATTCGAAGCCCGCGTCCCGGAAGATCTTGTCCAGCCCTTCGCGCTCGGCCTGGTCCTTGACCAGTCCCGAACCCGGCACCACCAGCGCCAGGCGCACGTTCGACGCGCGGTGCTTGCCGCGCACGACGGCGGCCGCCGCGCGCAGGTCTTCGATGCGCGAATTGGTGCACGAGCCGATGAACACCTTGTCGATGCGGATGTCCGCGATCGGGGTGTTCGGCTTCAGGTTCATGTAGACCAGCGCCTTTTCCATGGCGTCGCGCTTGACCGCGTCCTTTTCCAGGTCGGGGTCGGGCACGCGGCCGTCGATGGAGGTGACCATTTCGGGCGAGGTGCCCCAGGTGACCTGCGGCTTGACTTCCAGCGCATTGAGGGTGACGACCATGTCGAACTGGGCGCCGGCGTCGGTGTGCAGCGTGCGCCAGTAGTCGACCGCGCGGTCCCAGTGGGGACCTGCCGGCGAAAACGGACGGCCCTTCACATAATTGATGGTGGTGTCGTCGACGGCCACCATGCCGGCGCGCGCGCCGGCTTCGATGGCCATGTTACAGACCGTCATGCGCCCTTCCATCGACAGCGAGCGGATGGTGGAGCCGCCGAATTCGATGGCGTAGCCGGTGCCGCCGGCGGTGCCGATCTTGCCGATGACCGCCAGCACGATGTCCTTGGCGGTCACGCCGGCAGGCAGCGCGCCGTCGACCTGGACCAGCATGGACCTGGATTTTTTCGCCAGCAGCGTCTGGGTGGCCAGCACGTGTTCGACTTCGGAGGTGCCGATGCCGTGCGCCAGGCAGCCGAAGGCGCCGTGGGTGGAGGTATGCGAATCGCCGCACACGACCGTCATGCCGGGCAGCGTGGCGCCCTGCTCGGGGCCGATCACGTGCACGATGCCCTGGCGCTTGTCGTTCATGTTGAAATAGGTCAGGCCATAGCTTTTGGCGTTGGCGTCCAGCGTTTCAACCTGCAGGCGCGAGGTAGGGTCGGCGATGCCGTCCTTGCGGTCGGTGGTGGGCACATTGTGGTCGGCCACCGCCAGGTTGGCGGAGGTGCGCCACAGCTTGCGGTCGGCGGCGCGCAGGCCGTCGAAGGCTTGCGGGCTGGTCACTTCGTGCACCAGGTGGCGGTCGATGTACAGGACCGTGGTGCCGTCGTCGTCGGCACGCACGACGTGCGAGTCCCAGAGTTTGTCGTAGAGCGTTTTTATCATGATGGAGAGGTCAAAAACTGCGTGAATCGACTGCATGAATCAGGTGACTCAATGATTATGCCATATTTGTGCAATGCAGTAGTCGACGCCCCGTTTTGGGACATTACAAGCTTTTGATACGGTTTTTCCGATATTTATTCGGTTATTGCATCATGAATGCAAATATTAAAAAGCCCACGGCGAGCGTGGGCTTTTTCACTACGGTTCGCGCAAGTACGGTTTTTTTCGTCAGGCGGCGAGTTTCACGGTACTCAGGCAGCCGCCCATCAGGAAGGACAGCCCCACCACCAGCACCAGCTCGCCTTCGGCCGAGCGCGCGGTCCCGGTAATGCCCTCGACCGCGATGGCGGTCATCGGCTTGATCACCAGGTCGGCGGTGCCGTCCACGGCGGACACGGCCAGGATGTAGGGCTGCGGCGCATTGACCACGATGCCGACCTTTTCCGAACACGGCTCGTAACCGAGCGCGCCGGCCAGCGAACGCACCGGCAGCGGACGGCCCTGGTCCTTGAGCACCGGCGCCCCGCCCACCTGCATGAAGGTATCGGGCAGTTCCACCACGCGCTGGACCACGGCCATCGGCAGCGCCAGCGCGGCGCCCGAGGTCGAGACCAGCATGGTGGGCACGATCGACAGTTCGATCGGCAGGCGGATGGCGAACTTGGTGCCGTGGCCGAGCATGGACTCGATATGGATTGCGCCGCGGTTTTTTTCCACCGCGGTCTTGACCACGTCCATGCCCACGCCGCGCCCGGACACCGAGGACGCGACTTCCTTGGTCGAGAAGCCCGGCAGGAACACCAGCTGGTAGGCTTCTTCGTCGCTCTGGGCGCCGTTTTCGTTGATCAGGCCCTTCTGGACCGCCTTGCGCCGCAGCGCGACCGGATCCATGCCCTTGCCGTCGTCCTGCAGCACGATCATGACGCTGTTCGCTTCCTGCCATGCTTTCAGGGAGATGTAGGCCTTGGCCGGCTTGCCGGCGGCGACGCGGTCCTCGGGACCTTCGACACCGTGGTCGAGCGCATTCCTGAGCATGTGCACCAACGGATCGTACAGGCTGTCCACGACCACGCGGTCGACTTCCGTCTCGGCGCCTTCGATGGTCAGTTCGACGTCCTTGCCCAGGTCCTTGGCCAGCTCGCGCACCAGGCGCGGGAATTTCTGGAACAGCCGTCCGACCGGCTGCATGCGGGTGGCCAGGGTGGCGCGCTGCAGTTCGGCCGAATAGCGCGAAGCGCGTTCCAGCGTTTCGGTCAGGGTGGCCATCAGGGTGGCGGCCGGGCCTTCGAATTTGTATTGCAGCAGGCGCTCGAGCAGCACGGCGGCCTGGTTGGCGGCCTGCACCGATTCGCCGGCCACTTCGAGCAGGGCGTCGAGCTTGACGGCGTCGACGCGGATGCTGTCTTCCTTGGCCGGCGCGTTGGCGCGGAATTCCGGTTTTTCATCGCGCCGGTCGACGCCGTCCCAGCCCGATGCCTTGGCGGCGGCCGGCGCAGCGGCCGCGGCAGCAGCCGGAGCAGCGGCGGCCACGGGCGCAGCCACGGGCGCGGCGACGGGCGCGGACGCCGGCGCGGCGGCGGGCGTGTAAGTGCCTGGCGGGACCACCGCCATGAACATGGCTTCCCAGTCCAGGCCGTCGGCGCCAGGCGCGGTATGGACAGGCGCGGCGGCGGCGGCCGGGGCCGCGGCCGCCGCCACGACAGGGGCAGGCGCCGGCGCGGCGCCCTTGGGCGGCAGGTCGGTCTTGCCCTCGATGGCATTGACCAGGATGCGTTCGAGCGAATCGGGCATCGAGGCCAGTTGTTCCGGCGCGGCGCCGTTGCTGAGGTCGGTCAGCTGGTCGGCCACGAAGCCGGACGCCTGCAGCGCCGCTTCGATCGCGATCGGGGTCACCGGCGCGGCGCCGGTGCGCAGCGCATCGAACAGGTTTTCCGTCAGGTGGCAGGCCGCCACCAGGGCGGGCAGGTTCATGAACCCGGCGCCGCCCTTGATCGTGTGAAACGAGCGAAACACCGCGTTCAGTGTTTCCTTGTTGTTCGGATCGCGCTCGAGACGGAGTAAATGTTCTTCAACGTTGACTGCAAGATCCATCGCCTCGACGACGAAATCCTTGAGCATATCGTCCATTAGAATCCCAGATCGGCAAGAAGGTCGTCAACATTGTCCTGATCGAGCGCCACGGACGGCAGCGCCGGCCCTGACATGAGTGCCGGCTTGGCCGCCAGTTTTTCGCGCACGGAAGGCGGCGCATTGTCGCGCAGCAGTTCGGCCAGCTCGTGTTCGACGGTCTTGGTGATGATCACGACTTTCTTGATCAACTGGCCGGTGATGTCCTGGAAATCCTGGGCCATCATGATTTCCAGCAAGCGTGCCTTCTCGGCTTCGGTGGCCACGGCCACGGCCTGGGCGAAGCCCTTGGAATCGCCCGCCAGGGTCTTGAACTCGTCGATGCTGAGCTTGCCGGCGAACAGCGCATCCCAGCGCGCCTCCATTTCCTTGGCCTTTTTCGACAGCTGGTCCTGCTGCGGCATGCCTTCGTCGAGGGTGTTGAGCACCTTGTTGGCGGCCTGTTCGGTCAGGCTGGCGACGTATTCCAGGCGGTCCTGGGCATCGTTGATCTGGGTCGAGGCTTCGGTCAGCTCCTTGTCGTAGCCCAGTTCGCGCAGCGAATCGTGCAGCAGGCGGACAATGCCTCCCAGGCGTTCGAACATCGGCTTGTCGGCAGCTTCCTCGGCATGCTCGGCGTATTCGGCCAGGGCGCCGGGCGCGGGCGCGGGCGGCGCAACGGCCGGCACGGCGGCGCTGGTGGCGGAGACCTGGTCGAACAAAGCTTCCATGTCGTCTTCATCGGCCACGGCTGGCGCCGGCGCGGCGGCCGGCGTAGAGTCACGTTGCGCGGACACTTCATCGAATAGTGCGTCGAAATCATCAGCGGCGTCGGTCATAATCCCTGCTTCTCCATATTTGTGAAATATCGCGGTCTATCTGAATAATGCGTGTGCTGTGCGAGTTCTGGGCAGAGCATGACCCGTGGCAACATTTTGCCCCGTTTACGCGAGTGTAGCAGCGCCGGGCGCCCTTGGTAAATCACTGTGCGTCACCTATGCTGTATTGGAGGGGCAAACTTATGAAGCAGACAATCAAAACGTGTCTTTGCCGTCAACTTTGAACCTCCCACTGTTGTATTTTGTAATCTTACCATCGGAAGATGCCCTAAAAATATCCTTACAGGCAATAAAACTTGTCAAGGTCTGCCGGGCCTGTCGACCCGGGAGTTTGAGCAATATCAAACATTTGCGTTGTATCAATAGTCCTTGGACGAAGAACAAGACAAAATGATGCAATGTGTGGGAGGAAAGGCGATGTACCAGAAAATTCTGATCACGACCGACGGCTCTGCCGTGTCGCGCCATACGGCGTGTGCCGGGGTCGACTTCGCGCGCCAGATGGGGGCCGAAGTGCTGGCCCTGTATGTGGCGCCCGCCTACCAGTACCCGGTGTATGTGGAAATCGTGCCGCCCTCCTACCCCAGCGAAGACGAGTACATGGCCCACATGCGGCGCACCGGCGCGGAGCACCTGGGCGCGATCCTGCAGGCATGCCAGCAAGCCGGCCTGCGCTGCGAAGGCATGACCGCGTTTTCCGATTCGGCCGCCCGCAAGATCGTCGAAGTGGCCGAACAGCAGCGCTGCGACCTGGTATTCATGGGTTCGCACGGGCGCAGCGGCTGGGGCCAGCTGCTGCTGGGCAGCGTCACCAACAAGGTGCTGTCGCACACGAGCAAGCCGGTGCTGGTGCACAGGCTGATTCAGGAACCCGCAAGCTAGCAGATCTGATATTGCGCGTCTGCAAGGATGTAAGTACGCTACGCCCTGCGTTTTGACTTATTGTTGTTTTTTTGTATATACCGATAGATACTCTCAGACCAAAGCTGCCTATGATACGCATTGTCATTGCCGACGACCACACGATCATGCGCGAGGGACTCAAGCGCATCCTCGACGGCGCGCTGGACATCGATATCGTGGGCGAGGCCATCAATGGTTTCGAAGTGCTGTCCCATGTGCGCCAGGGCGGCTTCGACCTGCTGCTGCTCGACTTGTCGATGCCGGGCCGCAGCGGCGTCGACCTGATCCGCCAGATCCGCAGCGAATCGCCCAAGCTGGCGATCCTGATCCTGACCATGCACGAAGAAGAGCAGTACGCCGTGCGGGCCATCCGCGCCGGCGCCCAGGGTTACCTGACCAAGGAAAGCGCGGGCACGCAACTGGTGGGCGCGATCCGCAAGGTGGCGTCGGGCCGGCCGTATATCAGCACCGAAGTGGCCGAGCAGCTCGCGCTCAATATCATGACGCCGAACGAGCAACTGCTGCACAAGCAATTGTCGGACCGCGAGTTCGAGGTGTTTTCCCTGCTGGTGGGCGGCAAGTCGATTACCGAAATTGCCAACAGCCTGCATTTGTCGGTCAAGACCGTCAGCACCCACAAGACGCGCATCATGCAAAAGATGGGCATGACTTCGCTGTCGGAGATGGTGCAGTATGCCGTGGCCCACCGCTTGCTGTCCCCTTTCAAGTCCTGAAGTCGGCCAAAAATTTTAGACATCAGCGCCACATTTTCGTGCCGAGAATCGTCAATCGCGCACATTCGGTACCCATCCATGTTTTACCGGCGCGCCGGCCCGCACGACGGCTTTTTCACTCTGTGGGCCAGCGCCATCCCTAGGATTTGTCCTACGATTGCGCGCCCTGTCCTACTCTCAGATTCAGCGTTCGCTGATATCAATGCCGGACTCGTGTTGGCATACTAAATCCAACGATTCGGGCTTTCCTGCGGTGCACATTTTCTCTACGCAAGCTAATCCCAGCCGTGTTGCACGAACCTGCCGCAAGGTCCGACTGTTCGCCGCAGCTTGAAAGAAGTTCCCAACTGGAGATCAGCATGCTGTCCACGCCAACGTCAGAACAACGTCCAACCAATTCATCGACCATGCATTCGTCCCCGATGGAAGCAGGCCGTCAACGCCAGGGCCGCCTCTGGTCCAACCTGAAGGAAGTCTGCGACCTGCTGCATATCACCGCCGCGGTGTCCGTCAATACCGAGGAACTGTTGTTCCAGCACGTGCAATTCAAAACCGGGCAACGGGTCCACACCATCGGCCAGGCCTTCGATACCTTGTACATCGTCAATTCCGGCTTCCTGAAAACGGTGCTGATCGACGAATTCGGCAACGAGCAGGTGCTCAGCTTCCCCATGAAAGGCGACATGCTCGGCGTCGACGGCATCCACACCCGCCATTACGCGTCCGAAGCGGTGGCCCTGTCCGACTGCGACCTGATCCTGCTCCCCTTCAAGAAACTGACCGCGCTCGGCCGCGTGCACCTGGAACTGGAAAACGTCATGTATGGCGTCATGAGCCGCGAACTGGTGCGCGAACAAGCCATGATCGGCATGCTGGGCGCCCTGTCCGCCGAAGCGCGCGTGGCCCGCTTCCTGGTGTCGCTGGCCGACCGCTTCGCCGCCATGGGTTATTCGAGCAAGCTGTTCAACCTGCGCATGACGCGCCACGAAATCGGCAGCTACCTCGGCCTGACGCTGGAAACGGTCAGCCGCACCCTGTCGGCCTTCAATGAAATCGGCCTCATCACGGTCGACCAGCGCACCATCGGCATCAAGGATGCGGAAGCGCTCAAGACCTTGCGCCGCCTGCCGCCATCGCGCTCGCGCGCCAAGCAGAACGCCGCCAAGCTCAAGGCCGAGGCCGACGCAGCCGGCGTGGCCACCACCACCTGATTTCTTTCGAAGCATAAAAAAACGGCGCCTTCACAGGCGCCGTTCTCGTTTGCAGCGTGGCGTTTACGACTGGTCGCGTTCCAGCACACCGTTGTTGACCTTGACTTTTTCACCCACGCGCAGGCCGGGATCGTTCTCGTAGGTCACGGTCTGGGTACCGCCATTGTTAAAGCGGATCACCACTTCGTAGTGCTGGGTACGTTTGGCATTGCGCTCGATGTTGCGGCCGATATAGGCCCCGCCAAGCGCGCCGGCAATTTGCGCAGCGGTGCGGCCGCTGCCCTTGCCGACCTGGCTGCCCAGGGCCGCGCCAACCACGCCGCCGCCGATGGTGCCCAGGTAGTTGCCATCGCCGTCCACCTGCACGACATTGATCGCTTCCACCGTGGCGCAGCTGGTGCAATAGCGCACCACGCGCGGCGTCGACGGCGGCGCCGCGACCAGCAGCGGCTGGTTCAGCGTGGCCGTGGCGACGCGGTTGCCAAGGCGCATGTTCGCCGTCACCACGCTGTTCGACGCGATCCGGTCACGCCCGCGAATGGTGTACTCGCCGGCATATTCGCCCGGTTTCACTTCGGGCAGGAAAAACACGCCGCGGGTGCCGGCGATGGTCATGTCGACCTTGGCGCCGGGAGTCCCGATCACGGTGAAGTTCAGGTCATTTCCCGGACGCAGGGAATCGTCGCCGACGACATCGAAACGGGCGATACGCGGCACGTCCATGGCCGGATCGGGGCGCTGGCCGCGGCGGCTGCGGACCAGGGATTCGGCCAGCACGCCGCTGGTGACCAGGTTGCCGACACGCAGGTTGGCGGTCACGGAACTGGCCGCGCTGATCCTGTCGCGCGAACCGATGGTGTAGCTGCCTTCGTACTGGCCCGGCTCGACTTCGTCCAGGGCCAGGTTGCGGTTGGCGCCGCTGATGGCCAGGCTGGCGCGCCCGCCCGGCGTACCGTACAGCGTGAAGTTCAGCTCCACGCCCGGCAGCAGGCGCCGCACTTCATCGACTTCGAAGCCGCGGATGCGCGGTGCGGACACGACCGAGGTCGTGGCATATTGCTGCGCCTGCGCCGGTGCGCTGGCCAGCGAGATGGACAACAGCGGAACAACAGCCATCAGTCCGGCGAATAGTTTTTGTGAGGTTTTGATGATGTTCTCCTTGTGGGTGAAATAGCCGTTCCAAGGTACGCCGGGCTCATCGGTAAGTCAGTGCGCTAGCGTACGTAGTGGGCAGGCGAGCCAACGTCCTACATGCGCTCGGACTCCGCGCCGATAGTTCCCGGCCGGAATAGCGACTACGATGGTTTCATACCGTTGCGCAGCAGCGGATTCGAACAAGAGGAGGACATCATGATGCGCTTATTTCCACTGACCTGGGCCGCCCTGAACGTGGGCCTGGCGACTGCCGCGACTTACCTTTTGTGCAACACGGACTTGCTCAGCGGCGTAGGCGCCATCGTGATGTTTCACTAAGAAAAGTCTTTAGAGTAAACCTGTTAAAAAGCAGCAGGAGACCGTGATACGCTGTGCCCCTTGACAACCTGGGGGTACTCACTTGAACGCGCCACATAGCATTGCCCGCCTTCCCGGCGAAGCCGATCCAGCGCAGATGGCAGCCGTGTTCGACTCGCAGCAAGCCACCGCCCTGCAATGGCGCGTTTCCACCGCCCAGGAACGGATTGCCCGCATCAAGCGCCTGCGCGACGCCATGATGGCCAGGCGCGACGATTTCTACGCCGCCTTCGCCCAGGATTACCGCAAGTCGCCGGCCGAAGTCGAAGCCTCCGAATTCCTCCCCGTCATGGAAGAAGTGCGCCACGTCATCGGCCAGCTCAAGCGCTGGATGAAACCGAAGCGCGTCTGGCCCACCACCACCATGCTCGGCACCTCGGGATCGATCGCCTGCCAGCCACGCGGCCGGGTCCTGATCATCGCCCCCTGGAACTACCCGCTCAGCCTGTGCTTCGGCCCGCTCGTGTCCGCCCTGGCGGCCGGCAATACCGTCATCATCAAGCCGTCGGAAATGATGCCGGCCGTATCGGCCCTGATGGCGAAGATCATCAATGACACCTTCGCGCCGCGCGACGTGGCCCTGTTCGAAGGCAGCCTGCCCACCTCGAGCGCGCTGCTGGCCCTGCCCTTCGACCATATCTTCTTCACCGGTTCGCCCGCGGTCGGCAAGGTCGTCATGGCCGCCGCCGCCAAACACCTGACCAGCGTCACCCTGGAGCTGGGCGGCAAGTCGCCGACCATCGTCGATGACAGCGCCAACCTGGTGCTGGCCGCCGAAACGCTGATGTGGGGCAAGTTCATCAACAATGGCCAGACCTGCGTCGCGCCCGACCATGTCTACGTGCACGAATCGGTCAAGCCGGCCTTCATCGCCGCCTGCAAGAAGGTATTGCAGGCGCGCTACGGCGCCACCGCCGCCGAACAGAAGGCCAGCGCCGACCTGACCCGCATCGTCAATCCGCGCCACACCCAACGCGTGGCCGGCCTGCTGGCCGACGCGCTCGCCAAGGGCGCCGTGATCCACGCCGGCGGCGAGGTCGACGAAGCGGCCTGCTATATCGCCCCTACCCTGCTCGACAATATCGCGTCGGACGCGGCCATCCTGGAAGAAGAAATCTTCGGACCGCTGCTGCCGATCATGGGCTACAGCGACCTGGACCAGGTGATCGCCACCATCAATGCCGGCCCCAAGCCGCTGGCCCTGTATATCTGGAGCCGCAAGCAGGCCAATATCGACCGGGTCATGCAGCGCACCAGCTCGGGCGGCGCCTGCATCAACCATTGCGTGGCGCAATTCGCCCACGGCAACCTGCCTTTCGGCGGCGTCAACAATTCCGGCATCGGCAATGCGCACGGCGTGTTCGGCTTCAAGGCCTTCTCGCATGAGCGCGCCGTGCTGCGTTCCTCGCCGCTGATGCTGATCAAGCTGTTCTATCCGCCGTACACGGACAAGCGCACCTGGCTGATCCGCAAGACGGTCGACATGCTGCGCCTGCCCATGCTCTGAGCACAAAAAAAAAGCCGCCGGGCTCATTGAATTGAGCCCGGCGGCTTTTTTACGTGGCGGACCTTACTGGCGGGTACCGACCACTTCGACGGTCACGCGGCGGTTTTTGGCGCGCCCTTCCGAGGTCGTGTTGTCGGCGACGGACTGGCTCTCGCCCTTGCCTTCGGTGTACACGCGCGATCCATCGATGCCTTTGGAAACGATGTAGGCTTTGACCGCTTCCGCGCGGCGCTGCGACAGCTTCTGGTTGTACTCGTCCGAACCGATCGCATCGGTATGGCCGACGGTGACCATGACTTCGGTGTTCATGCCTTTCAGCTTGGCCAGCAAGTCGTCCAGCGCGGCCTTGCCTTGCGGCTTGACGATCGACTTGTCGAAGTCGAACAGCGCTTCGGCGGCGAAGGACACTTTTTCCGACGTCGGCACCGGCGCCGATTTGGCCACCGGCGCGGCCATCACGACCGGCGCCGGGGCTGGCGCTTCCACCACGGCCACGGGCGCAGGCGCCGGGGCCGGGGCGGCAGGAACGAAGGCCGCCGCGGCAGGCCGTCCCAGTTTGTGCACCAGGCTCATGACATACAGGTCGACGTCGCCGCGATTGCCGACCGCGTCGTTGACACGGCTGCGGATCGCTTCGGCGCGCACCGCCAGGGCTTCGCTGAACTTGTATTCCAGGCCCAGGCCCAGCGACGGGCCGGCTTTCTTCTGCTGCTGGCCGGGGCTGGTGACACCGGCCAGGCGATTGCCGCTGAAGCTGGTGTTGGTGCGGGTGTAATTGACGCCGGCGCGGCCCAGGACGGAGAAGCGCTGGCCCAGGGGCAACTGGCCGACCAGGTCCAGGTTCAGGCTGCGAAAGCCGGCCTCGCCCTTGAGCGCACCGCCGTTGGTGGTGCGCGAATTGAAGCTGAAGTCGCCCAGGTCGGTGTAGCCGCCTTCCACCGCGAGATAGCGGTTGATCTGCTTGCCCACGAACAGGCGCACGCCCAGGTCGCGCTGGTCGGTGGTGAACAGGGTCACGATGTCGCCATTGGCCTGGAGCGCACGCTCCAGGCGCGGCTTGTCGATGGTGGCGCGTCCCTGGCCCAGGCCGGCACCGATGTACCAGGCCTTGTTGGCCCAGTCCGGATTGAGGAAGTCGTCCTGCGCCTGTGCCTGTGCCGCCTGGCTCGTCAGCATGATGCAGCCGATGGCGATGATGGATAGTTTCATGATGTGCTTTCGAAGGATGGTGGGTTATTTGGTGATCTGGTTATTGCGCAGCGTGACGGCGGCGGCGCTCAGCACGCGGCCCGTCAGCAGCGTGGTGTTGTCGCCCACCGTGATCGCCGCCGACTGTCCCAGGATCGAACCCTTGAACGCACCGTTGGCGCCCAGCGTGGTTGGACCGACCGGCACCCAGTACACATTCTCGGACGTGGCGCCGCCGGTCAGGGCAACGATGGCGTTGGCCGTGGTGTTGAGCGTCGAGGCGGTGCGGAAGATGTACACGCCGGGGCCGTTCATGGTGAAGGTGCCGGTGATGTTGATCGAACCGGCATAGCAGTACACGCCAGGGGTGAGCACCAGGCCGCCAAGGTCGATACCCGACGCCGAGGTCACGGTGCAGGTGCGGCTGTTGGCATCGGTGATGGCCACTTGCAGGTCGGCCAGTGCGCCTTCCAGGATGGCGCCGGATTTGTAGTTGGTAAAGCCAGCTGCCTGGGTCGGGTCGGTGGTTTGCGAAGGCGAACCAACGTCGCCCGTGATCAGCGTGGTGCCGCCCGAGTTGTTGGTGATGGCGGTACCGGCCAGCACGGCAAAGCTCGATGCGCGGCCCAGGTCAAGGCCGCCGCCGACAGGCGGGATCACGACGACAGGTGGAACCACGACGACAGGCGGAATCACGACGACAGGTGGAATCACGACTACGGGCGGTACCACCACCACTGGCGGGGCCACGGTGACGGTCAGCGTGGCGCTGCCGATGACGGTGCCCTGCGTGGCGCGAATGGTCGAGGTGCCGGCAACCAGGCCGGCGGCGCTGCCCGACGCGGCGATGGACGCGACCGACGGCGTGACCGAGGTCCACACGACGGCATTGGTGATCACGGCGGTCGACGCGTTCGAATAGGTGCCGGTGGCGATGAACTGCTGGCTGGCGCCGATCACGATGCTCGGCGCGGCCGGCGTGACGGCAATCGAGGTCAGGGTCGGCGTGGGCACGGGCACCGGGATCGGTGCGGTGACGGTCACGGTGCCGGCGCCGGATTTGCCGCCGAAGCTGGCGCCGATGGCGGCGCTGCCGGCCGTCAGGCCGGTCACCAGGCCGCCGGCGGGCGATACCGCGGCCACCGTGGGGCTGGCCGAGGTCCAGCTCGACAGCGTGGTCACGTTACGCGAGGTGCCGTCCGAATAGCTGGCCGTCGCGGTCAGCTGCGCGGTGGCGCCAATCAGGAAAGTGGATGTGGCCGGGGTGACGGACACGCTCACCAGGTCGGCCGCGGGCAGCCCCAGGATCGGGTCGCGGCCCTGTTCGCCGCCGCCGCACGCCGCTAGCAGCGTGGTCAGCAGGATGCCTGCAGCGCAGAGCAGGTTCTTGGTGTTCTTCAGGACGTTCATTGTATTTCCTTCGCGTGAATGCATGTCCTAGAGGACAGCTGAGACATCCACTATTACTTTTTGCCTAATGGAAATCTGTACGGAAGCGAACATAGAGCAGGCCACCGGAAAATAAGCGCAGCAGAAACAACAGACGAAAAAAAACCGCCGGGCTTGCGACCCGGCGGCTCTTGGTACTGCGTGCTTTATTTTAGTTGCGGGTACCGACAACTTCGACGGTTACGCGACGGTTTTCTGCACGGCCTTCCGAGGTCTTGTTGTCAGCAACTGGCTGGGTTTCGCCCTTGCCTTCGATGTAGACGCGGCTGCCGTCGACGCCTTTGGAGACGATGTAAGCCTTGACCGCTTCAGCACGGCGCTGCGACAGCTTCTGGTTGTATTCGTCCGAACCGATCGAATCGGTGTGGCCGACGGTGACCATGACTTCGGTGTTCATGCCTTTCAGCTTGGCCAGCAGGTCGTCCAGTGCTGCCTTGCCTTCCGGCTTGACGACCGACTTGTCGAAGTCAAACAGCGCTTTGGCGGCGAAGGAGACTTTTTCCGACGTCGGCACTGGCGCCGCTTTCACTACTGGCGGTGCTGGCTGGGCCACTGGCGCTGGCGCCGGTGCCGGTGCGATAACTGGCTCTGGTGCCGGTGCAGGAGCGACATACGGTGCGGCGACCGGACGACCCAACTTGTAGACCAGGGCCAGCGAATACATGTCGGCCTTGCCGTTGGCGCGGATGCGGTCGGTGACGCTGGTGCGCTCGACTTCAGCACGCAGTGCCAGGGCTTCCGACAGTTTGTATTCCAGTCCCACGCCGACTTTCGGGGTCAGCTTCTTGTCGGAGCCGCCGAACTTGCCCAGTGGCGCCTGGCCATCACCGACGAAGGTGTGTGCCGCTTTGGTGTAAGCCATGCCGACGCGGCCATAAGCACCGAAACGCTCGCTGAACGGCATCATGCCCAGCAGGTCCAGCGCCACGCCCTTGTAAGCGATGGTGCCGCCCAGGCGGCCGCCCTGTGCGGTCGTGGTGTTGAAGGTGAACTTGCCGTAGTCGTAGAAGCTGCCTTCGACGGCGAAGTAGCGGTTCATCTGCTTACCGATGAGGAGCTTGTAGCCAACGTCACGCTCATCGCTGCTCCACGAATTGACGGTACGGATAGGCGGGACCTGGAAGCTGCGGATGATCGACTGGTCTTCCAGGTTGGCGCGGGTCTGGCCGATGCCGGCACCGATGTAGGTGGCGTGGTTGGCCCAGTCCGGATTGACGAACTCTTGTGCCTGGGCGCCTTGGGCTACCAGCAGTGCAGCTGCTGCAATGGCGGTCATCTTTGCTACGTTTTTAATGAAGGTCATGTTGTTCTCTCGCTTTGTGGTTATTAGGGATGGCTCGCTTAGGACTTGTTCCAAGCTGAGTACGAAGTATTCCCTTTTACCAACTACGGTTCGGTACGTTACCGAACATAAAGAACAGATGTCATCTTGATTTCGCAAAAATACAACACGCAACGCGATTTAATTGCTAGCCATCCATGGCCAGCAGCTCGGCTTCCTGTTCCTTGCGCAATTGCGCCATGTGGATCGCGTATTGCTCGAAACGCTGGTCAGCCTCGCTCACAGGGGTCCAGGAAGGAACGGTGACGGTGTCGCCGCCCGCATCCACGGCCACAAACACGATCAGGCAGCGCGTGGTGCGCTTGCGCGCGCCGGTCTTGGGGTCGGTGGCCGAGACATCGACCGCGATGTGCATGCTGGACGTGCCCGTGTGAACCACCATGGCGTTCACTTCCACGATCTGGCCGATGAAGATCGGCTTGTAAAAGCGGATGCCGCCTATATAGACGGTCACGGAATAGCTGCCGCTCCAGCCGACCGCGCAGGCATAGCCGGCCTGGTCGATCCATTTCATGACGGCGCCGCCGTGCACCTTGCCGCCGAAATTGACGTCGGTGGGCTCGGCCAGGAAACGCAGGGTGATGTCGCGCGGACGGGGATTGACGTGGTTCTCGCTCATGGGGCCTCCGTTTGCTTGTTCAGTACATTTCCAGGGCCGTGGCGCGGACCGCCTTGAGCAGCAGCTCGGCGCCGGGCGAGAGCAGGTGGTCCTTCTGGCGAATGATGCCGAAGGCGTCCATCTTGCATGGCAGTTCGATCGGCAGGATGGCCAGCACATTGAGCGAGGCATAGTACTGCGCCACTTCCACCGGCATCACGTGCAGCGCGTCGGTCTGCTGCAGCAGCGAGGTAATGAGCAGCAGCGCCGTGGTATCGACCACGTTGACCGGAATGTCCAGGCCCGCGCGGCGGAACATCATGTCGAAGCGGTGCCGCAGGATGCTGCCATGCGGCGGCAGGATCCAGGCCTTGTCATGGATGTCGGCCAGCCCAAGGGCGGGCGATTCGAGCAGCGGATGGCCCACGCGCACCACGGCGCATGCCGGTTCCTCGGTCAGTTCCTCGTAAATGAGGCCGGCCGAATTTTCCTTTTCCAGGATGCGGCCGATCATGAAGTCGAGCGTGCCGCGCTGCAGGCGGTCGAGCAGCACATTGCTCGCCTCCATATGAGCGCCGATCCGCAGCATGGGCGCGTGCTGCTTGACGCGCGCGATCGCGCGCGGCAGCAGCGCCATGGCCGGCGTCATGATCACGCCCACTTCCACCTGGCCCGCCAGGCCGGCCTTGAGCGCCACGATGTCGTCGTGCGCCAGGGCCAGGCTGGTCAGCGCCATGCGCGCGTGGCGGATCATGGTTTCGCCGAACATGGTCGGCTCCATCCCGCGCGGCAGGCGCTCGAACAGGCGCACGTCGAGCATCTCCTCGAGGTCCTTGATCTGCTTGGACGCGGCCGGCTGCGTCATGTGCAGCTCTTCGGCCGCGCGGTGGATATTGCGGTGGTCGTCGAGCGCGATCAGCAGCAGCAATTGCCGCGTCTTGAGGCGCGCCTTGAGGAACCAGTTGGGGTTAAGTGTGTCCATCATGGAATGATACCCCAATCAAATGCACCCCTTGGACGGGTTGGCGGCCGGTCCGTAAGCCGTCTGCGGCACGAACTTGATGCTGCCGTCCTTGTTGTAGTGCAGTTCTTCCACCGCCACCGAACGGCGGAACTCGGCGCCGCCGACCAGTTTGGCGTTGTGATAGAAGATGTAGGACTTGCCATTGAAGTCGATGATGGCCTGGTGGATGGTCTTCACGCCCTCGTTCTTGTCCATAATCACGCCGCGGAAGTCCCAGGGACCGGCCGGGCTCTTGCTGGTCGCGTACACCGTCTCTTCGGGGAAGTAGCGCGAATACGACAGGTAGTAGGTGCCGCGGCGCTTGTGCACGAACGGCGCTTCGGTGAAGTTGGCGATTGCGTGGCTCATGATCGGACCGTCGAGTTCGATCATGTTCTTTTTCAGCTTCGCATACTTCATGACCGTGTTGCCCCAGTAAAGCCAGGCCTGGCCGTCGGTATCGACAAACACGCCGGGATCGATGTCGTCCCACAGGATGTCGGTCTGCTTCGTCATGTCGTTGGTGACCAGCGCCGTACCGCGCGCATCGACGAAGGGGCCGGTCGGGCTGCTTGATACCGCCACCCCGATCGCCTTGCCCGGCACGGTCTTGTGGTCGACCGTCGAATAGAAATAGAACTTGCCGTCGCGCTTGACGACGTCGCTGGCCCAGGCGTCGCGCCCCGCCCACTTGAAGGTCGAATACTGCACGGGCGAACCGTGGTCGGTCCAGCGCTGCATGTCGCAGCTGGAATACACGCGCCATTCGTTCATGACGTAGTCCTTGCCGTTTTCCTGCGCCTCGTCGCGGCCGACGTACAGGTACACCCTGCCCTGGTCGACCAGCGCCGCCGGATCGGCGGTGTACATATTGGTCACGATGGGGTTGGCCGCCTGCGCGAAGGCGGCGGCTACGCAAAGCGCTGCCGCGCATAGTGTCTGTTGCATCATGGGTGTCTCCGATTGTTATGTTTTTCGTGCCGCGCCAATGGCCATCAGGCGCTGCACCACGCAGAAAATGAACAGCAATGCGCCGATCACGATTTTGGTCCACCAGGAGCTGAGCGTGCCGTCGAAGGCGATCAGGGTCTGGATGGTGCCCAGTACCAGCACCCCCGACAGCGCGCCTGCCACGTAGCCATAGCCGCCACTGAGCAAGGTGCCGCCGATGACCACCGCAGCAATCGCATCGAGCTCGGTGCCCTGCGCGTGCAGGCCGTAACCGGACAGCATGTAGAACGAGAACAGCACGCCGGCCAGCGCCGCGCAAAAGCCGGAAAAGCCATACACCAGCACCTTGGTGCGGGCGACGGGTAGCCCCATCATCAGCGCCGACTGCTCGTTGCCGCCGATGGCGTACACCCCGCGTCCGAACGCGGTGAAGTGCGCCAGCCAGATGGCCACGGCCAGCATCAGCAGCGCCACCAGCGCGCTTGGCGAAATGAAGCCGCCCAGCACCGGCAGCTGCGCCTGCGACATAGCCAGGTACATGGGGTCGTCGATGGTGATCGAATTGATGCTGATCAGGTAGCACAGGCCGCGCGCCAGGAACATGCCGGCCAGCGTGACGATGAAGGGCTGCAGCTTGAAGTAGTGGATCATGGCGCCCATGGCGCCGCCGAAGCAGGCGCCCAGAACCAGCACGGTGGCGATGACCAGCAGCGGCGGCCAGTGCATCACCTGCAGCAGCCAGGCCGAGATCATGGTGGCCAGGGCCAGCACGGAACCGACCGACAGGTCGATGCCGCCGGACAGGATCACGAAGCTCATGCCGATCGCAAGCACCAGAAGGAAGGCATTGTCGATCAGGAGGTTGAACAGCACCTGCACCGACAGGAAGCCGGGATAGGCCGCGCCGCCGATGCCCAGCATGACGAGCAGCAGGGCCACCGTGACGAACGGGGTGAAGTAAGGTGACTTGATCATGAAGCACTCCGCTGCGACAGGCATACCAGAAATACCACGACCGCTTTGACGACCATGTTCACTTCGGGCGGCACGCCCAGCGAATAAATGGTGAAGGTGAGGGTCTGGATGATCAGCGCCCCGATCACGCTGCCCACCAGGCTGAATTTTCCGCCGGCCAGCGAGGTGCCGCCCAGCGTCACCGCCAGGATCGCGTCCAGTTCGAGCATGAGGCCGGCGTTGTTGGCGTCCGCGCTCTTGATGTTGGAGCTGACCATCAGGCCCGCCAGCCCGGCGCAGGCGCCGCAGAAGACATACACGAAGACAATCAGCGCCGCCGTCTTCAGGCCGGCCAGTCTTGCGGCGACCGGATTGATGCCGACCGCCTGGATAAAGAGGCCAAGCGCGGTCTTGTGCATCATGAGCGCGATGGCGGCGAACACGATGGCGACCACGCTCAGCGAAAACGGCAGGCCCAGGAAATAGCCGCCGCCGAGGAAGAAGAAGGGTTCATGGTAGACCGTGACGATCTGGCCGTCGGTCATCAGCTGCGCCAGGCCGCGCCCCGCCACCATCAGGATCAGGGTGGCCACGATGGGTTGCAGGCCGAGCGTGGCCACCAGCACGCCGTTCCACAGGCCGCACAAGGCGGCCGCGCCCATGGCGGCGCACAAGGCCCAGACCATGGGCGTTTGCGCATCGGGGCCGCCGCCGATCAGCATCGCCGCCACGGTGCCGGACAAGGCCACCACGGCGCCGACCGAAATATCGATGCCGCGCGTGGCGATCACCAGCGTCATGCCCAGCGCGGCGAGCATCAGCGGCGCCGCGCGGTTGACGATGTCGATCAGGCTGCCGTACAGGTGGCCGTCGCGGATGGTGATGCTGAAAAAACCGGGAATGGTGAACAGGGCGATCAACAGCAGCGCCGCCAGCGCCGCCAGTGGCCGGAACAGGGGATGCTTCATTGCGCACCGCCCGCGATCACGTGCAGCACCGAGGTCTCGTCGAGTTCGCCGCGCTGGAATTCGCCGCAGCCCTTGCGGTCGCGCATGACCAGCAGGCGGTCGCTGCAGCGCAGCACCTCCGGCAGCTCGGATGAAATGAAAAGAATCGCCATGCCCTTGCGGCACAGCCCACTTACGTAATCCATGATTTCCTGCTTGGCGCGCACGTCGATGCCGCGCGTCGGTTCGTCGAGGATCAGCATCCTGGGTGCGGTGGCGAGCCAGCGTGCCAGCAATACCTTCTGCTGGTTGCCGCCCGAGAGCGATCCGATCGGGGTTTCGATATCGGCGGTCTTGATGCCGAGCTTTTGTACATAGTCGAGCGCCATGGCCTGCTGCACCTTGAACGGAATCGCGCGCAGAAGTCCCTGGCGCGCTTGCAGCGCCAGGATCAGGTTCTCGCGCACCGACAGGGCCAGGATCGCGCCTTCATGCTTGCGGTCTTCGGAACAGAAGCCGATGCCCTGTTCGATCGCGTCGCGCGGCGATGCAAAGGGGAAGGCGCGCTCGCCGACGCGGATGCTGCCGGCGTCGGCCTTGTCGGCGCCAAACAGCAATCGCGCCGTTTCGGTGCGGCCGGAACCGAGCAAGCCGCACAGGCCCAGCATTTCGCCTTCGCGGATGTCGAGGTCCAAAGGCAGCAAGGCGCCCTTGCGGGCCAGAGCGCGCGCCTGCAGGAACACCGGCCCAGGCGTGGCGGCTTTGGCCTGCTGCGCCAGCTGCTCGCTCGCTTCCGGCGCGCCGATCATCTTGTTCACCAGCGCCAGGCGCGTCAGCGCGCTGCAGGCGTATTCGCCTTCGCGTTCGCCGTTGCGCATGACGGTGATGCGGTCGGAAATGGCGTAGGTCTGGTCCAGGAAGTGGGTCACGAACAGGATCGCCATGCCCTGCCCGCGCAGCTTGGACAGCACGCGGAACAGGAGCTGGACTTCGGCCTCGTCCAGGCTGGACGTCGGTTCGTCGAGAATCAGCACGCGCGCCGAAATGTTCAGCGCGCGCGAAATGGCCACCATCTGCTGGATCGCCAGCGGATAGCTTGACAGCTGCGCCGACACGTCGATCCGCACCTCAAGCTGTTCGAGCAGCGCCGCCGCCTGCGTGCGCATGGCACGCCAGTCCACCATGCCGAACTTGCGCGGATAGCGGCCAATGAAGATATTCTCGGCCACCGACAAATTGGGACACAGGTTCACTTCCTGGTACACGGTGCTGATGCCCAGGCGCTGCGCGTCCTGGGTCGAAGCCGGGCGTATCTGTTCGCCCTCCATGGTGATGGTGCCGCTGTCGGGCGCGTACACGCCGGTCAGCACCTTGATCAGGGTCGACTTGCCGGCGCCGTTCTGGCCCATCAGCGTGTGCACTTCGCCCGGGTACAGGCGCAGGGCGACGTCGCTCAGTGCTTTCACTCCGGGGAAGGACTTGCTGATCCCCTGCAGCTCCAGAACTGGCTTCATCAGTACTTGCGGTTAGGGAGTTCCCTGGCAGCGACTTCGGCCGGGAAGACGCCTTCGATCGTCGTGATGCGCTTCGGTACCGGCTTTTTCGCCACGATGTCCTGGGCCGCCTGCATCAATTGGGGGCCGAGCAGCGGATTGCATTCGACCGTCACATTCAGTTTGCCGGCGACCATGGCCTGGAAGGCGCCCTTGACCGCGTCGACCGAGATCACCAGGATATCTGTGCCCGGTTTCAGGCCCGCTTCTTCGATCGCCTGGATGGCGCCGATGGCCATGTCGTCGTTGTGTGCGTATAGCACGTTGATGCTCTTGCCCTGGGCCTTGAGGAAGGCTTCCATGACTTCCTTGCCCTTGCTGCGGGTGAAGTCGCCGGTCTGCGAACGGGTGATCTTCAGGTTGGCCGCGCCCTTGATGGCTTCCTCGAAACCGGCCTTGCGGTCGATGGCCGGCGCCGATCCGACGGTGCCCTGCAGTTCGACGATATTGAATTGCTTCCCGGGCGACTTCTTCGCGCGTTCGATCAGCCAGCGGCCGGCCTTGCGGCCTTCTTCCACGAAGTCCGATCCGATGAAGGTGGTGTACAGCGTGCTGTCCTTGACGTCGACCGCGCGGTCCGCGAGGATCACCGGGATACCGGCGGCCTTCGCTTCGCGCAGCACGGTTTCCCAGCCCGATTCGACCACCGGGGCGACCACGATCACGTCCACGCGCTGGGCGATGAAGGAGCGGATCGCCTTGACCTGGTTTTCCTGGCGCTGCTGCGCGTCGGCGAACTTGAGGGTGATGTTCTGGGCCTTGGCGGCCGCCTTGACCGAGTTGGTCATGGCGGTGCGCCATTCGCTTTCGGCGCCGACCTGGGAAAAGCCCATGACGATCGGCTTGGCGGCGTAGGCCGGAATTGCCGCGGCCATGGCGGCCAGCAGCAGGATTCTGCGGGTGGTATTCATTGCTTGTCTCCTAAGTTTTATCACCCAATGGTAGGAGATTCCGACATAGCAAACCAATCAATTTTTTACCACCTTCGATATCAAATTCGATATCTCAGCGCAGTAAGCTCAGGCTGTACAGTCCGCCCGCGATCGACCCCGGCCTGGCCACGAAGCGCACTTCCATCGAAGAAGCGGCCAATCCCGCCGGAATGGCGAAGTCGCGCGTATAGATGTCGGTGCTGGCGCTGCCGTCCAGAGTCACGCTGGCGATGTGCTGCCCGTTGATGACGATATCGAAGCTGCGCCCGGCGTCGCCCCTGGCAAAACCGAGGCGCAGGATGGTCGCTTCCTGCTTGCTGTCCTTGAGCTGGTAACTGAACCAGCCGGTCGCATGGCGCCAGCGGTGCAGGCCATTCAGGCCGGCATCGGCCCCCTCCCCTTTGAAGCCATGGTCCGACTCGGGCTGCTGCTCACCCGGCGCCACCTGGTCGATGGTGCGCTCGTCGAGTGCGCGCCGTTCCGCTTGCGCCGTGGCGGTGGCCTGGCGCGTGGATGCCAGCGCCGCCGGCGTCGAGTACGGCCAGTAGATGGTGTAGCGCGCATCGTGCAGGCGGAAGAATGGGATCAGGCGCAGGCTGGCGCCGCCGTGAATCAGGCCTGGCGCAGTGAAGGTGAGCGGCCCGACCTGTTTGAAGCGGCGTGCAAAGTCGCGCGTGTCGCTCACGAAGACCGGGGCCGCCTCCAGCGGGCATACCGGCCCCTGGGCAATGTGGCCCATGCGCGAATCGTCGGCGATCACGTTCAGCTTTTCATCCTTGAACAAGCTGGTTTTCGCGGCCAGCACGATCGGGCCATGCAGGACGGCGTAATAGTCCGACTTGTCGGGCATTTGCTCGAGCGTGGTCCGCATCGGCATGCGGACGTCGATGCGGTCGCCCTTGCGCCACAGGCGCGCCAGGCTCGCGTAGCTGCCCGGCAGCGCATCGATGCGCACCGGTTTGCCATTGACGCGCACCTGCAGCGCACCCTTGGCCACCCAGCCGGGATAGCGCAGCTTGAGCGCAAACCGGCCGCCGGCATCGATGGTGATGCGGGTGCTGTCCTGGTCCGGGAACAGCGTGGCCTGGGTCAGTGCGAACTGCTTCGCGCGCAGGGTGGACGGCACGAACAGGTTGACGTACAGCGCGTCCTTGCCGTGCGCGTAAATGAACTCGCCGTACTTGGCCTGGCTTTCGATGCCGGAACCCACGCAGCACCACATGGCCTTGTCCACCTGCGAATACACACGGTAATGGTTCGGCCGCATGGGCGTGAAGTACACAAAGCCGCCCTGCGGCCGCTGCGACGACAAGATATGGTTGTACAGCGCGCGCTCGATGTAGTCGGTATAGCGCACCTGCTGGTCCTGCAGGAACAGCATTTCCGACAGGCGCAGCATGTTGTAGGTGTTGCAGGTCTCGGGCCCTTCGACTTCACCGATCATGGACGAGAAATCCTTTTCGTCGTGGAAGTGCTCCTTGACGCTGTTGCCGCCGATGGCGACCGAGCGCCGTTCGCGCACCGTGGTCCAGAAAAAGTCCGCGGCGCGCGTCCATGACGCTTCGCCCGTCAGTTCACCGATGCGCTGGAAGCCGATGACCTTGGGGATCTGGGTGTTGGCGTGCAGGCCGGTCAGCTTGTCCTGCTGCTGCGTCAGCGGGTCCAGCACGGCCTTGTGCGAAAAACGCATCGCCAGCGCCAGGTATTTCTTGTCGCCGGTGAGCTGGTAGACGTCGGCCAGCACTTCGTTCATGCCCCCGTGTTCGCTGCGCAGCATGGTTTCCATCTGCTCCGGCGACAGGCGCGCCGTGAGCGCCAGCGCCCAGTCGGCCAGCTTGACCAGCATGCGGCGCGCATCCTCGTTGTCGGCGTAGCGCCAGGCATCGCGCAGGCCGGCGTAGACCTTGTGCAGGTTATACCAGGGCACCCACTTGCCATTGAGGGAGAAATTGTCGGCTTGCAGCTTGCCTGCGGCAAGGTCGCGCCATGCCGCGCTGCCGCCTGGGATGCCGCCCAGATAGCCGTCGGCTCCCTGGCACTTCTTCAATTCAGCGACGACATAGTTGAGCCGGTCCAGCACCGCGCGGTCGCCGGTGGAGGCATACATCAGCGCCAGCGCTGACAGGTAGTGGCCGCCCATGTGGCCGTCGAGACCGCTCGATTCCCAGTTGCCGTAGCTTTCCTGCGTCAGCGGCAAGCCGGCCTCGCGCCGGAACGGGGCCAGCAGGCGATCGGGTTCGAGCGCCATCAGGTAGTGGAGGTTGGTATTTTGTGCGGCCAGGAAGGGGCCGGACGTGATGCGCACGTCAGCCAGCGGAAAACGTTCTGCCGCCGCGGCCGGCAAGGCCAGCAGCAGCAAGAGCGCGGCACGGAAGATCATTGCTGCTTGCTCTGGTAAAGGTCCAGGTCGGCGGCATTGACGACCGGCCAGCCGTCCCTGGTCCATGTCATGTCCATGATTTTCAGCTTCTGCAGGTATTTGTCCGCCGTTTCGTAGGCGTGCAGCACCAGCATGTCCTTGCCGTCGATCGTGTAGGCGCTGTTGTGGCCCACGCCCTGCCAGCGCGCATTGCCGCGGACGAGGAGCGTACCGCCGCCCTGGTTCATGTCCTTGCCGTCGCGGTCAAGATAGGGGCCGGTGACCTGCTTCGCGCGGCCGACCACCACGTGATAGGTGCTCTTTTCCTTCTTGCAGCACAGGCCCCAGGACACGAACAAATAATAGTAGTCGCCCTTTTTCAGGATGTGCGGGCCTTCGATTTCGGCGGGCGTCGATGCGGGCACGTCGCGCTGCGCGATGGCATGCCATTCCTGCGGCTCGGCCAGCCTGGTGCGGCTGGCGTCAAGCTTGACCAGCTTGATACCGCCCCAGAATGAACCAAAGCTCATCCAGGCGCCGCCCTTGCCGTCATCGATGATATTGGGGTCGATGGCGTTCCAGTTGTCGCGGCCAGGTACCGATTGCAGCAGCATGCCCTGGTCTTCCCACTTGTAGTTGGGCGCGCGCGGATCGAGCGTGGCGTTGGTGGTCACGCCGATGCCCGACGTGTTCAGGCCGAATCCGGACACGGAGTAGTACAGGAAGTACTTGCCATCGTGAAAATGGATATCCGGCGCCCAGATATGGTCGTTGAAGCTTGGTGCCGCCTTCTTGGCCCATACCGGTTCGCCCTTGAAGACACGTCCTTCTTCTTTCCAGTTGAGCAGGTCGGGCGAACTGTAGAAGGTCACGCCCGGCCCGGTGCTGAAAAGATAGTAGGTGCTACCTTCCTTTGCCAGCACCGGATCGTGCACGCTGACCTGCTTGGCCTGGCACACTGCAAGCCAGGCCAGTCCGGCCGCGAAAATTACTGAACGTATCATCATGTTTTCCTGGATTAGCTACCCGTCCGGATGCCCCATACCGTGACACCGTCGGCCGACTGCGCGCTGAAGGTGACCACGAAGCGCTTCGCGTTGGCATTGTACTGGCGCGACAGGATGCCGTTGAAGGTGCCGCCGGCCGGCAGCACGATCTGCACCTTGTTGCCGCCACGGTGAGTCCAGCTACCCGTCACGGCGCCGGACACTGCCCCGCCCGCTTCCAGGCGGACCGCCTGCGCATTCTTGACGGTAGCACTGATGTCTTTCCCATGGTTCACATACTCGTAGCTTCCCTGCGCATCGGCCGCCGTGACTTCGCTTTTCGCCAGCGGAGCGTAGCGCAAAGGCGACACCACGGGCCAGCCGTCTTCGTTGACGAACATTTCATGCACGCGGATTTCATGCTGTTCGCCACGGCCCGGGAAGCGGGTGTGGAAGAACAGGAAATTCTGCTGCGTGGCGGCCTCGTAGCGCGCCGAGTTGTGGCCCGCCGACACATAGCCCGACCCGGTGAACTGGTGGTTGCCCATGATCTTGTTGCCGTGCGGAGCGATCGAGGCGTCGTCGAACAGCGGCAGCGCAGGGTTCGCCTTGACGGTGGCCATGTCGGTGCCCTTGGCATCCAGGTAAGGGCCATCCGGATTGCGCGAGCGTGCGGTGCGCATATGGTAGGCGCCGCTCGCGTCCAGGCCACCGAACGAGGTGAACATGTAGTAATACTGCGACTCCGGGTTGTACAGCACGTAAGCGCCTTCGATGCGGCTATGGTTGCCGCCCATCAGGTGCTTGCCATAGCCCTGGCCGGGCAGCGGCATGCCGGTCACCTTGTTCATTTCCATGATGAAGATGCCGCCCGAGTAGGAGCCGTACATCATCCACAGCTTGCCGTCCTTGTCGCGAAAGGTATGCGGATCGACCGCGTTCGGATGGATGCGCGCGTCGTAGATGCGGCCGTCCGGACTGGCCTGGTCCCACATGCCCGACTTCAGGAACACGCCCTTGTTGACGTAGGGTCCCGCGATGCTGTCCGACACGGCCAGGCCCATGGCCGAGCGTGGCGAATCGCCCTTGCAGGTGTTGTAGTACATATAGAACTTGCCGTCGTCGAGCTGGATGACGTCGGCCGCCCACAAGCTGGTCACTTGCGACCAGGCAAACGCTTCTGCCAGTTCGGTGGTCACGTTCGGGATCAAGGGGTTGCCATTGGCCACGCCGTCGGAGACCTTGGTCCAGTTCACCAGGTCCGTGGTCTTGGCCGATGCCAGGTGCGATCCGAAGACGTACCAGGTGTCGCCCGCCTTGATGACGGAAGGATCGTGGACCGATGCCTCGGCGAAGCTGATGTTGACGTCAGGCGTAGGCGTCGGCGTCGGCGTTGGCGTCGGTGTCGGTGTTGGTGTCGGAGTCGGTGTTGGTGTTGGTGTCGGTGTTGGTGTCGGCGCAGGCGTACTGCCCCCGCCGCCACCGCAGCCGGCCACCAGCAGCGCTGCTGCCAGCGCGCCGTAGCGAATGAAATTCATCTCAGTCCTCCAGGGCGACCACGACCACAGCCTTGGCCGGCACACTGAAACTCAGTTTCCCGCCAGCGGCGCTAGCGCTGAAGGCGGCCGGTTTCACTGCTTGCGGCGCCTTGAAAGTGTTCTGCGCATCCATGGCGCCGGCAGTCAATACGCGACCGGTCGCTTTGGCCGGCTGCTTGCCCGTCACATTGACCGTCACGTCCGCCGCTTCCGTCGGATTGGTATTCACCAGCGACAGGTACAGCTTGCCATCCTTGGCACGCGCAGCCGAAGCACTGATACCCGGAATGGTGCTGTCGCCCAGCTTGTAGGCCGCGCTTTCGCTGACCGTGACCGGCAGGGACGTCGCGTCCTGGAACGGCACATACATGTGGAAGGCGTGATAGGTCGGCGTCAGCAGCATCTTGTCCTTCTCGGTCAGGATCATGGCTTGCAGCACGTTGACCATTTGCGCGATGTTGGTCATGCGCACACGTTCGGCGTTGGCATGGAAGATGTTGAAATTGAGCGCCGCCACCACTGCGTCGCGCAGCGTGTTTTGCTGGAACAGGAAGCCGGGATTGGTTCCCTTTTCAACGTCGTACCATGTGCCCCACTCATCGACCAGCAGGCCGATTTTCTTTTCCGGATCGTTCTTGTCGAGCACGGCGACATTGTTCTTGATCATCGAATCAAGTTTCAAGGTGTTGGCCAGGGTCGACATCCATTCGCCTTCCGCAAAGCCGGTTGCCGCGCCCTTCACTTCCCACTTGCCTGTCGGGATCGTGTAGTAGTGGAAACTGATGCCGATGGTCTGGTTTTTCAGATTCTTGCTCAGCACGTCTGTCCACTTGGTGTCGTAATCGTTGCCGCCGCTGGCGATCATCATCGGCCGGTTCTTTTCGGGCGCCTTGAGAAAGGTGTTGTAGTTCTTGTACAGGTTGGCGTAATGCTCCGGCGTCATGTTGCCGCCGCAACCCCAGGCTTCATTGCCGATAGCGAAGAAGTCGACCTTGAACGGCTTGTCACGGCCGTTCTTGCGGCGCAGGTTCGCCAGCGTCGACTTGCTGTCGGACGTCATGTACTCAACCCAATCGGCCATTTCGGCGACCGAACCGGAGCCCAGGTTGCCGTTGACATAGGTATCCGCGCCCAGCAGGTCGGCCAGGTCGAAAAATTCGTGGGTGCCGACGGCGTTGCTCTCTTCCACGCCGCCCCAGTTGGTGTTGACCTTGACCGGACGCTGGTTGCGCGGGCCCACGCCGTCTTTCCAGTGATACTCGTCGGCAAAGCAGCCACCCGGCCAGCGCACCAGCGGCACATGCAGTTCTTTCAGCGCGCCGACCACGTCGTTGCGCCAGCCCTTGGTGTTCGGCGTCTTCGATTTGGGGCCGACCCAGATGCCCTCGTAGATACCGGTGCCGAGATGCTCGGCGAACTGGCCGTAGACATTCTTGTTGATGACCGGGCCCGGCTTGCCGGCATCGATGGTGATGCTGGCCTGATTGGCGGCAAAGGCTGGCAGTGCAGCCATCATGGCGATGAGTGTGAATAATTTCATGTTGATCTCCTGAGTTAGTTTTTATTTGAAAACTGCGACGAAGCCGCCGTGCGGCTTGATCGTGATCGTTGCCTTGCCGCCGGCGATGCCGGCCTGGATGAATTCGCGCTCGCCATTACCATCCGTGATCAGCACGCCTTTGCGCTTGCCCAGGAAGGACAGGTCGAGCGTCAAGGTCCTGTCGGCGTCGTCCGCGTTCAGGCCGGCCACATACCAGGCCTTGCCCGCCTTGCGCGCGATGACCACATGGGTGCCGGGATAGCCGTCGATGAATTTCACGTCGTCCCAGCTGCGCGGCAAGTCCTGCAGCAGGGTTTTCACGTAGGCCGGCGCGCCGGCC
>Ga0187844_10000123_pt1 | contig 56287 bp, 51 predicted proteins | sample SpaLakP09_SKY_50_FD_134517 | JGI IMG/M metagenome (GOLD analysis project Ga0187844, IMG submission 134517) | Oligotrophic lake water microbial communities from Sparkling Lake, Wisconsin, USA - SP09_SKY_50 | ecosystem: Environmental > Aquatic > Freshwater > Lake | place: USA: Sparkling Lake...
ACCACCGTGTGAAGGGCCGCCACCACCGGTTTGCTGGCGTTATCCAGCGCATTGATGAGGTTGACCAAATGCGGTTCTTGAATCGCTTTGGGTGAGCCAAATTCTTTGATGTCTGCGCCGCCAGAGAAGGCTTTGCCAGCACCCGTGACCACCACCGCTTTCACCGCGTCGTCAGCCAAGGCCTTTTCAAGCCCTTGCATAAACGCTTGGCGGGTGGCCAGACCCAAGCCATTGACGGGCGGGTTGTTCAAGGTAATCACGGCAACATCGCCATGAACTGCGTAGTCAGCACTCATAGAAATTCCTTGTCAGAAACAGAAAGGGAGGTTAAAAAAGAACGATCGTACTATTTTATACCTCTAACCATTCCTTGCGTGTGACAGCGTCGGCTCGCAAGGCGTCTGGGGTTCCGTCAAACACCATGCTGCCATGACCCATGACCAAAGCGCGGTCGGAGATTTGCATAGCGATGGTAAGTTTTTGTTCAATCAGCAGCACAGACACGCCACGGTTGCGCAGTTCGCGCAAAAACTGTCCCACCAACTCGACAATTTTGGGCGCCAAGCCCTCGGTAGGCTCATCAATGATGATGAGTTCGGGGTCGCCCATGAGGCTGCGGCACAGGGTCAGCATTTGCTGCTCCCCCCCAGAGAGCACGCCCGCCTCGGTATGCTGGCGCTCGCGCAAGCGCGGAAACAAGTTGTACATATCTTCAAAATCCCAGCGGCCGCTGGGTTTATCGCCTTTCAAGCCAAGCAACAGGTTTTGATGCACCGTGAGTTTGGGAAAGATGTCGCGGTTTTCAGGCACATAACCCAGCCCCAAATGGGCAATTTCAAAGGGTTTGCGACCCACGATTTCTTGACCGCGCCACAAGATACTGCCCTGTGCATCCACCAAGCCCATGATGGCCTTGGCTGTGGTTGAGCGACCCGAACCGTTGCGCCCCAAGAGCGCCACGATCTCGCCCTTGCCCACAGAAAAACTGACGCCATGCAACACATGGCTTTTGCCGTAAAAGGCATGAAGTTGATCGACTTGCAGCATTCAGTGGTCCTCTTGCAAACTGCCCAGATAGGCCTCTTGCACACGCGGGTTGGCGCGAACTTTGTCGGGTGTATCAAAAGCGATGATTTCGCCATACACCAGCACCGCAATTTTGTCGGCCAAACCAAACACCACGCCCATGTCGTGCTCTACCGCCAGCAAGGTTTTGCCAAGCGTCACCTCTTTGATAAGCCCAATGAAGCGCTCGGTCTCGCTGTTGTTCATGCCGGCAGTGGGTTCATCGAGCAACACCACTTCGGCGCCTCCTGCCATGGTGATGCCAATTTCCAGGCAGCGTTGCTCGGCATAGGTGAGGTTCATCGCCAGCGTGTCGCGCTTGGCGCTCAAGCGAATCCGCTGCATCCAGTTATCAGCCAATTCATTGGCGTCTTTCAAATTACCCAAGAAGGACCAAAAACTGTAGCGGTGGCCCAAGCTCCACAGCACCGCGCAGCGCAGGTTTTCAAAGACGCTGAGTTTGGGAAAGATATTGGTGATTTGAAAGCTGCGTGACAACCCCATGCGATTGATTTCAAACGGTTTGAGGCCGTCGATGCGCTGGCCGTTGAGGCTGATGCTGCCCGCGCTGGGCGCAAAGCGACCGCTGATCAGATTAAAAAGTGTGGATTTGCCCGCACCATTGGGCCCGATGATGGCCACCCGCTCGCCCGCGTTCACCTGTAAATCAACACCTCGGATGATTTCGGTTTTGCCAAATTGCTTGGTCAAGCCCTTGAGTTCCAGAGAATAAGCGCTCATACGGCCTGCCTTGGCTGCTGGGCTGCAGCGATATCGGTTTGGATCTCACCCCACAGGCGCACAAACTGTTTGCGCACTGTTTCAAAAACCGCCAAGCCCACCACAAACAGCCCCAGCGAAACACCCCAAGTGCTTGGGTTTTGGGTATTGAGCACCCAGCCCGCAAAAGGCAGGTTGGGGCCATTGGCGGCATCGAGTTGCAAGTGGTAAATCATCTCCACCAAGGCGCCCGCACCGGCCAGCATCAAGGCCAGGCCCAGGCCTAAGCCCGCATAGGACGGCAACAAGCGAGACAAGGCACCGGCTTTGGCCACCCGCAGATTCATCATCACCAAGCCAGCCAAACCGCCTGGGGCATAGACCACCATGAACAAAAACACCAAGCCTAAATAGAGCAGCCAAGCTTTGGTGATTTCAGACAGCAGCACAAAGGCCAAAACCATCAATATGCCGCCCAAAATGGGGCCAAAGAAAACCGTGGCACCCCCCAAAAATGTGAACAACAAATAAGAGCCCGAGCGGGCAGGCCCTACCACTTCGGCGGTGACAATCTCGAAATTGATAGCCCCCAAGCCACCGGCAATACCCGCAAAAAAACCGGCGATGATGAAAGCGCGGTAGCGCACTTGCTGGGTGTTGTAGCCCACAAATTCCACGCGCTCGGGGTTGTCACGCACCGCATTCAATATGCGGCCCAAGGGCGTTTGGGTCAAGGCATACAACAAGGCAACAGACAGAAAGGTGTAAAAAGCAATCAGGTAATACACCTCGCGCTGGGGTCCAAAGGTGATGCCCATGAAAGCTTGACCGACCACCCGGTTGGCCGAGACGCCAGCCTCTCCACCGAAAAACTCGGAGAACATCAGCGACATGGCAAACACCAGTTCGGCCATGCCCAAGGTGATCATGGAGAAGGTGGTGCCCGACTTTTTGGTAGTGACATAACCCAACAAAATGGCAAATCCCATGCCGGCTACGCCGCCCACCAAGGGCAACATCACCACGGGAATATGCAGACTACCCGCGCCTATGGCGTTGAGCGCATGGATGGCGAAATAACTGCCCATGCCACTGTAAACCGCATGTCCAAAACTGAGCATGCCGCCCTGCCCTAAGAGCAAGTTGTACGACAGGCAGGCAATGATGGCAATGCCCATTTGCGACAGCATGGTTTGCGACAAATTGCTGGTGAACAGCCAAGGCGCGACCAACAACAGCAGTGCAAAACCCAGCCAAACACCATAACGCGACAAAAGGTTTGACATACTCAAGTGTCCCGTTTGCCAAGTAAGCCGCGCGGGCGAAAAATCAAAATCAGTACCAGCAACAGGTAAGGCAGTATGGGTGCGACCTGCGAGACGGTGAGCTTGATCACACTGTTGTTTTGCACATCGGCTGAGAGCACAACGCCTAGGTCTTTGAGAAACTGCAACAGCGAGTAATCAATCGCGACAGCAAATGTTTGCACCACACCGATCACCAAGGAGGCCAAAAAAGCACCGCTGAGCGAACCCATGCCGCCCACCACCACCACCACAAAAATCACCGAACCCACCGTGGCGGCCATGGCCGGCTCGGTAATGAAAGTCATGCCGCCAATGACGCCGGCCAAACCCGCCAAACCCGTGCCCATGGCAAATACCAGCATGAACACACGCGGCACATTGTGCCCCAAGGTTTCTACTGTTTCGGGGTGGGTCAAGGCCGCTTGGATGATGAGGCCCGCGCGGGTGCGGGTCAGCACCCACCACAGGCTGATGACCATGGCCACCGCGGTGGCCATGATGAATGCACGGGTGGCAGGAAAGGGCGAACAAACAATGCGAACCGCTGTGTCCGTGGCTTGGCAAACCTCACCGCCCGCACCAAACACCAAGGACAAACCCAGTTGGCCATGGTTGATGAGGGTGAACACCGGCCCTTGCAAAAAGGCAGGGGGGCTGAACTCCACCGCCACCCGCCCCCACAATAGTTGCACCAATTCCAGCACGATGTAAGACAAACCGAAAGTGACCAGCAATTCAGACACATGGCCCATCTTGTGGACTTTGCGCAGTACCTTGCTCTCGAAGAAAGCACCGGCCGCGCCAGCCAAGAGGGGCGCCAGCAACAAGGCGGGCCAAAAACCCAAACGGCTCTCTAAGGTGTAGCCGAAATAAGCGCCCAACATATAAAAGCTGGCGTGGGCAAAATTGAGTACCCCCATCATGCTGAAGATCAAGGTTAGTCCCGAACTAAGCATGAACAGCAGCAGTCCGTAGCTCAAACCGTTGAGCGAGGAAATCAGGAAAAATTCCATATCAGCAGATGGCCAGACTTGAAAGCAAGAATACTCTTACTTTAGCTAAGCGCCCTGTACCCATAAAGTAATCAGGAGGGCATCTTCATTTGGCAACTGGTCGGTGTGCTCGAGACATAAGGCTCAAAGGTTTTGACCGGCGCCAAGGTCATGCCCGTATTTTCAGCGCTGTAGGGGAATTTTTTATCCACTTTTTGCCACACGGTCATGTAAAGGGTTTGCTGCATTTGGTGGTCGAGTTTGCGCATTTCCATGTCGCCGTTATAGCCCTTGAATTTATGCCCATGCATCGCTGCGGCAACTTTAACAGGATCGGTAGAGCCCGCTTTGGCCATGGCTTGGGTGAGTAAATCGAAAACACCCATAAAGGCACCAGTGTACAAATCGTCGTTGTACTTGGCTTTGAAGCCTGCCATGTGCTGGCTCATGCGTCCGCCCATGTTGTAGTGGGCATAGCCAATTTGGTAAACGCGGCCAGCGCCGCCTTGGCCCAATGCGGTGGGCGTGCCGGTCACACCGGTGTAATAGGTGAAGAAGCGGCCGTTGTAGCCGCCCTCGTTGGCAGCTTTGACCAGCAAGGCCAGGTCTGAACCCCAGTTGCCGGTGATGACAGTATCTGCACCGGAGGCTTTGATTTTGGCAATATAGGGGGCGAAGTCACGCACCTGCGCCAAGGGATGCAGGTCTTCGCCCACAATTTCAATATCGGGGCGCTTGCGGCCGAGATTTTCCTTGGCGTACTTCACCACTTGCTGACCATGCGAATAGTTTTGGTTGAGCAAATAGATTTTTTTAACTTCCTTCATGTCCTTGATATAGGTGGTCATGGCTTCCATCTTCATGGAAGTGTCGGCGTCAAAGCGAAAATGCCAGTAACTGCATTTGCTGTTGGTGAAGTCGGGGTCCACCGCAGCGTAGTTGAGGAAAATAATTTCTTTGCCGGGGTTGCGTTCGTTGTGTTTGTTCACTGCATCTAGCAAAGCACCAGCAACCGAGGAACCATTGCCTTGGGTGATGTAGCGCACGCCCTGGTCCAAAGCGGACTTGAGTTGGTTCAAACTTTCGGCAGGGCTGAGTTTGTTGTCCAAGCCAATGATTTCAAACTTCACCCCAGCAGGGTTGCTTTTGTTGGTTTCTTCTGCAAGGTATTGCAGGGTTTTGAGTTGATTGGAGCCCACAGGCGCCATCAGACCTGACAAGGGGTCAATCCAAGCAATCTTCACAACCTCGCCTTTTTGCGCCCAAGCACTCAGGGACAAAACGCTGGTCAGTGTCAGAGCCAGCCAAGTTTTACGCGATGCCATTCTTATCTCCTAGATGTCGGTTGGCTATAGCCTAATGGCAAACAGGGGTTTACTCTGCTAGGGAATATCCTAGGCAGGCAATTTATAAGTGCTCAACATTTCACGCAATTTTGTTTTGAGCATTTTCCCTGTCGCCCCAATAGGAATGGCTTCGACAAAGACTGCATCATCAGGAATTTGCCATTTCGCAATTTTTCCTTCATAAAAACTCAATATTTGCCCGCGATCTAGCTGGGCGCCAGGTTTAACCACCACCACCACAATGGGCCGCTCGTCCCATTTGGGATGCGGCATGCCAATGCAAGCCGCCATCAATACCTCGGGGTGCGCCATGGCAATGTTTTCGACATCGATGGAGCTGATCCATTCGCCGCCCGATTTGATAACGTCTTTGCTGCGATCAGTAATTTGCATATAGCCGTCGGCGTCCACGGTAGCGACATCGCCGGTGGGAAACCATCCATCGATCAAAGGTGAAGCGCCTTCTTGTTTGAAATACTCTTTAATGACCCACGGCCCTTTGACCAACAAATCCCCATAGGCTTTGCCATCATGGGCTTGTTCCTTGCCGTTGTCATCCACAATTTTGAAATCAAGACCAAATATCGCTCGGCCTTGTTTCATACGGATTTTCAATTTATCTTCATCGGACAAGCTCAGGTGTTTGTTTTTCAGGGTGGACAAAGTGCCCAGCGGGCTGAGTTCAGTCATACCCCAAGCATGCAGTACTTCAACGCCATACAAGTCGTTGAAGGCATGAATCATGGCGGGTGGGCAAGCCGAGCCGCCGATGACGGTTCGCTTTAAATGGTTGAAGCGAAGATCGTGGGTTTTCAAATGCGCGAGCAGCATTTGCCAGACCGTGGGCACGCCTGCAGCCAAGGTCACCTTCTCAGTCTCTAAGAGTTCGTAAATCGATTTGCCATCCAGCGCCGCACCAGGGAAAACCAATTTCGCCCCCACCATGGCCGCGCTGTAAGGCAGGCCCCAAGCGCTGACGTGGAACATGGGCACCACCGGCAAGATAGCGTCGCGTGCCGATAAACACATCACATCCGGCAAGGCGCAGGCATAGGCGTGCAAGACGGTGGAGCGGTGGCTGTACAAAGCCGCCTTGGGGTTGCCGGTCGTGCCACTGGTGTAGCACATGCACGAAGCCGAGTTTTCATCCAGCGTGGGCCATACATAGTCGCTCGATTGCTGGCTCATCCAGGCCTCGTAACTGAGCAAACCGGGTATGCCCGTGTCAGCGGGAAGTTGGTCTGCATCGCACAGCGCAACCCAATGCTTCACAGTTGTGCAGCGCTCATGGATTTGCTTGGCAATCGGCAAGAAGCTCATGTCAAAGCACATCACCTCGTCTTCTGCGTGGTTGGCAATCCAAACGATTTGGTCGGGGTGCAGGCGTGGGTTGAGGGTGTGAATGACGCGCCCACTGCTGCTGACCCCAAAATACAACTCCAAATGCCTATAGCCATTCCACGCCAAGGTGGCCACCCGTGCGCCCTTGCCCACCTTCCATTGATCTAAGGCATTGGCGACCTGACGCGAGCGATGGGCAATCGTCGACCACGTGCTTCGGTGAATGTCTCCCTCTACGCGGCGCGACACAATTTCCACATCCCCATGGTGCTTTTCTGCAAAATCAATCAAAGATGACACAGATAAATCTTGGTTTTGCATTAGTCCGAGCATGGACAGTCTCCTAGGGTCATCGCCCTGTGTGGGTTAAGGTTGGGGAGTATTGTGCACAATCCTTCCATGCCATCTTTAGCCGATCCATTGCCACAGCTTGCTTGGCGCAACCGTTTTGCCGCTTTAGGCCACTCTTTTTATACCCCGGTAACCGCCACCCCTTTGCGTGATGTGCATTGGGTTGGCCGCAATGATCGTCTGGCCAGCAGTTTGGGTTTTCCAGAGCACTGGTGGCAAGACACTGAGGTGTTGCAAGCATTGGCAGGAAATTTGGTATTGCCCGGCAGTCAGCCCTTAGCCAGTGTGTACAGCGGCCATCAGTTTGGCGTCTGGGCAGGCCAGTTGGGCGATGGCCGCGCCTTGTGGCTAGGCGAAATCGACACACCCATGGGACCTCAAGAATTGCAACTCAAAGGCGCGGGCGCCACGCCCTACTCCCGCATGGGCGACGGGCGCGCGGTATTGAGGTCTAGCATTCGAGAGTTTTTGTGCAGCGAAGCCATGCATGGTTTGGGCATTCCCACCACCCGCGCTTTGGCCATCGTAGGCTCGCCAGACAAGGTGTTGCGCGAAGAACTGGAAACCGCTGCGGTGGTCACACGGGTGGCGCCCAGTTTTTTGCGATTTGGTCATTTTGAGCATTTCGCCGCTTCTGGCCGGCATGAAGAACTCAAGCAACTCGCCGACTTTGCAATTGCTCAGCACTTTCCCGAACTCTTGGCCACCCCCGAAGGTGCCAAGCGTTACTTGGCCATGCTGGGCATGGTCATGCACAGCACCGCGACCTTGCTGGCGCAGTGGCAGTCGGTGGGGTTTTGCCATGGCGTGATGAACACTGACAACATGAGTGTGTTGGGCCTGACCATCGATTACGGTCCGTTTCAATTTCTCGATGGCTTTGACCCCGCGCATATTTGTAACCATTCGGATCATCAAGGGCGCTATGCTTTTGCCCGTCAACCCCAAGTGGCGTTTTGGAATTTGTATTGCTTGGGTCAAGCTTTGCTGCCACTTATCCAAGACCAAGACGCGTTGGTGGAGGTGCTGGATGGCTTTAAAACCCTTTATCCCCAGCAACTCGGTATCCGCATCGCGGCCAAACTGGGTTTGGATGAAGTGCAAGCCAGCGACCATGGCTTGATTGAAGCTGCTTTTCGCCTGCTGGCTACCGAGCGCACAGACCACACGATTTTTTGGCGACGCTTGAGCCATGCCGTGGCAGGCTACGCTCAGACCCGAAAAGTGGATGCATTTGCTGCGGTGAAAGACATGTTTATAGACGCGTCGGCTTGGCAAGCGTGGTTGGTTTTGTATCTTGACCGACTGGCTCAGCAAGACTTAGCTCAAGCTGCTGCGCGCATGTTGCGCACCAACCCTAAATTTGTCTTGCGCAACCATTTAGGCGAACAGGCCATCGTCCAAGCGAAAATAGGCGACTTTTCTGGCGTGTCGACTTTGTTGGAACTGCTGAGTGCCCCCTTTGATGAACACCCAGGTTTTGAGAGTTACGCCGCCTTCCCGCCCGACTGGGCTTCATCCATTTCCATCAGTTGCTCTTCATGACACCTCCCGATAAAACCCCTCAACAATGGCGTGAATTGCTGGCAGGCAAAGACGCCGAGCCCTTGGCCTATGAAGTCACCCGCCAAGCCGCCACCGAACGTGCTTTCACTGGCCGTTATGAAGACCATTGGGCCAAGGGGCACTACAACTGTATTTGCTGTGACGCCTTGCTGTTTGATGACAGCACCAAGTTTGACTCGGGTTGCGGTTGGCCCAGTTTTTACCAAAGCGCATTGCCTGGCGCCATAGAGGAACGCGTAGACCGCGCCCATGGCATGCTGCGCACAGAAACCGTGTGTGCCAGCTGTGGAGCGCACTTAGGCCATGTGTTCAATGACGGCCCAGCCCCCACCGGATTGCGCTACTGCATGAATTCGGCGGCCTTGCAGTTTGCTCCTCAGGACAAGAGCTGATATGAAGTTGCTCACCGATTTTTTGCCCATCGCCCTGTTTTTCATCACATTCAAACTGGCCGGTATTTATGTCGCCACGGCGGTAGCGATTGCTGCCACTTTGCTGCAAATTGGCTGGCTGCATTTCCGTCATGGCAAGGTCGAAGCCATGCAGTGGATCAGTTTGGTCATCATTGTTTTGTTTGGCGGTGCGACCTTGCTGTTTCACGACGACATGTTCATCAAATGGAAACCCACTGTGCTGTATTGGCTCATGGGCGCGGCTTTGATCTTGGGTCATTTCGTGATGAAACGCAATTTTTTACGCAGCTTGATGGGTGCGCAAATCGTTCTGCCTGACGCCATTTGGTTGCGACTGCTGTGGGCCTGGAGCGGTTTTTTTGCGGCCATGGGTGTGCTCAATTTGTGGGTGGCGTTCAATTTCGACCTCGATACCTGGGTCAGTTACAAACTGTTTGGCGGCATGGGCTTGATGCTCGTGTTTGTGGTGGCGCAAGCGCTTTATTTAAGCCGCTACATCAAAACCGATGAAACCAAAACTGAAGAAACAAAGACAGAAGAAGCACCATGAACATCAACGCCGAGCAACTCGATCTGGCCTTGCGCCAGCAATTCAGTCCTTTTGAGCTGAAAGTTTGGGACGAAAGCGCCGACCACGCAGGCCACAGCGGGTCTGACGGCACAGGCCAAGGCACGCATTTTCGGGTGCGTATTGGCTGCACTGCATTCAATGGCCTCAGCAGAGTGGCCAAACACCGGCTTGTGTATGATTGCCTGCAAGCATTTATTGCCCAGGGTCTTCACGCTCTGGCCATAGAAGTTGTAGACCCCTCTATTTAATACTCCGAAAGACCCCTTCATGAGATTTTCTTTACTTCCCCGCGTTGTTGCAGCGGCCGTTTTAGGCCTTTCAAGCCTTGCTTTGCATGCGCAAAATGTCGCCATCGTCAACGGCAAAGCGGTTCCCAAAAGCCGTTTGAATATGTTGGCCGCTCAGCTCGAGCGCTCTGGCCGTCCGGTCACGCCGGACATGGAGCAGCAACTTCGCGAAGAAGTCATCATGCGTGAAATCTTTATGCAAGAAGCCGAAAAGCAAAGCTTGGACGGCTCCGATGATTACAAAATTCAACTCGAAATTGCCAAACAAAGCATTTTGATTCGTGAGTTGTTCAACCAATACCAAAAGTCCAACCCCATCAGTGAAGCCGATGTCAAAGCCGAATACGACAAATTTATCGCCAGCAGCGGCGGCGGCAAAGAATACCGCGCACGCCACATCTTGGTGGAAAAAGAAGAGCAAGCCAAGGCCATCATTGCCAGCTTGAAAAAAGGTGGAAAGTTTGAAGACATCGCCAAAAAGCAATCTAAAGACCCAGGTTCTGGTGCCAATGGCGGCGACCTTGATTGGGCCAACCCCGGCAGCTTTGTCAAAGAGTTCTCAGATGCCATGGTGGCGCTCAAAAAAGGCCAATTCACCGAAACGGCTGTGAAGACCCAGTTTGGTTTTCACATCATCCGCTTAGACGACACTCGCGAGACACCGGTGCCTAAATTTGACGATGTGAAGGCGCAAATTCTTCAGCAAATGCAACAAGGCAAATTGGCCGAATACCAGCAAAACTTGCGCGAAAAAGCCAAGATCGAATAAAACCTTTTCTTCTTATGCGAAAAATGCCCTTTCAAGGGCATTTTTTTATTTCAGCTGGGCTTTAAGGATGTGCGCCAAGCTGAAGGTTTCGCTGGTCAGCAATTTGGTGGTGCGAATCTTTTCGAATTCGTTGAGGATGCTGGTCGCGTCCGTGTGGTTGTGCAGCAAAAGCTTGATCACCGATTCAATTTTTTGGTGCACAAGCTGTGTTTTTGCCAAAGCTTTGTTGGCTTCGTCGGTGTTGGCAGCCAGCCCCGTTTCAGCATGCTGTGATTCTTGCAAACCATGAACCAGCAAATTCAGGTCGTGTTTGAGATGCTCAGTGAGTTCCACCAAGGCGTATAAAGTATCGGCAAGTTCTCGGTCGCGGGTCAAACTCATATATTTGATGATCCTACATTAATTTTGTTATTTATCAATTTATCCAAGCACGAGCATTGCGCCACAAACCCATCCATAGGCTGAAGTCTGAAACTTCTTGCGCATTAGGTGGGTAATAACTGAACTGGGGTTTTCTAAAGACTCGCTCGGGGTGCGGCATCATGGCGGTGAAGCGCCCGTCAGCAGTGGTGACCGCTGTCAGGCCGTCAGGGCTGCCATTGGGGTTGAAGGGATAAGCCTGCGTTGAACGTCCATGGTTGTCCACAAAGCGCATGGCAGCCAACACTTGGGCCGAATCGCCTTGATGGGAGAAATTGGCAAAACCTTCGCCATGGGCCACAGCGATAGGGGCTCTGGCTCCTGCCATGCCTTTGAAAAACAGACTGGGAGAATCCAGCACCTCCACCATGGCCAAGCGAGCTTCAAAACGCTCGCTTTGGTTGGGGGTGAAGCGCGGCCAGTGCGCCGCACCTGGGATGATTTGGACCAGTTCGGCAAACATTTGGCAGCCATTGCACACCCCCAAGCCAAAGCTGCTTTGACGCTCAAAAAAAGCTTGAAATTGATCGTTGAGCGCGCTGTTGAACAAAATACTTCGTGCCCAGCCCACACCCGCACCCAATGTGTCGCCGTAGCTAAAGCCGCCGCAAGCCACCAAGCCTTGAAAATCTTTCAAGGAGGCTCGGCCTTGTTGCAAGTCGGTCATGTGAATGTCGTAAGCCTCAAAACCTGCCTCGGTGAAAGCGTAGGCCATTTCCACATGTGAATTCACGCCTTGCTCGCGCAGCACCGCCACCCTGGGGCGTGCAGTGTGAACAAAAGCAGATGTGGGGGGCGGGTCAAAAAACTGAGGCGGCAAAAACAGATGCAAGCCTGGGTCGCTGGGGTCACCCGCGGCTGCATGTTCGGCATCGGCGCAATCAGGGTTGTCGCGTTCGCGGGCGATTTTCCAGCTCACGCTGTCCCAGACTTGATGCAAGTCTTGCAATCCCGCTGCAAAAACCTCCTTGGCGTCGCGCCACACCGTGATGGCCGCAGGCGTGTTGGCTGAGGCTTTGCGTGTCTTGCCAATCACATGGCTGTGGGCCGACAAACCATGTTGGCGCAAAACCTGCATCACAGTGTCGCGTTGGGCCGTGGCCACTTGGATCACCACACCCAACTCTTCATTGAACAAAGCTTGCAAGCTGAGTTCTTCACGTCGAGCCCCTACCTGTTGCGCCCAGTTTTTGCTGTCGCCATAGTCTGCGCGGCTGTCGCTCATACCGTCACCCTCGGTGACCAGCAAATCGATGTTCAGGTCTACGCCTACTTGGCCCGCAAAAGCCATTTCACAAGCGGTGGCCCACAAGCCGCCATCGCTTTTGTCGTGGTAGGCCAAGAGCAGGCCTTGTTGGCGTAAATCATTGATGGCATGAACCAGATGCAGCAAGTCTTGCGGGTCGTCAAGGTCGGGGGTGGCTCCACCGGCTTGGCCCAAGATTTGCGCGAGCATGCTCGCCCCCATGCGCTTTTGGCCCTTGCCTAAATCTATCAACACCAAACTGCTGTCCGAAGTTGATTGAAGCTGCGGGGTTAAATTGCCGCGCACATCGTCCAAAGACACAAACGCAGTAACGACCAAACTCACCGGCGAGGTGACTTGGCGTTGCTCGCCCTGCTCGCTCCAACGGGTGCGCATGGACAAGCTGTCTTTGCCAACTGGTATGGAAATTCCCAAGGCCGGACACAGCTCCAACCCCACGGCTTTGACCGTGTCGTAAAGAGCAGCGTCTTCGCCCGCCTCACCGCAAGCGGCCATCCAATTGGCCGACAGCTTGACCTTGTCAATCTGAAAGGGTGCTGCAAGCAAATTGGTGATGGCCTCGGCCACCGCCATGCGCCCAGAGGCCGCGGGGTTGAGCGCAGCGATGGGGGTGCGCTCGCCCATGCTCATGGCCTCGCCCGCATGGCCTTGGAAATCGGCCAAGGTGATGGCGCAATCGGCAACCGGCACTTGCCAAGGACCCACCATGGGGTCGCGGTGACTCAAGCCGCCGACAGTTCGATCGCCAATGGTGATCAAAAACCGTTTGCTAGCAACCGTGGGATGCGACAAAACCTGAATCACCGCATCTTGCAAACGCACATCGGTCAAATTCAAAGCCGGTGAATCATGCTGAATACGTCGCACATCACGGTGCATCTTGGGCGGTTTGCCCAGCAGCACCTCCAGGGGCATATCCACCGGCGTGATGGCCACACCGTCTTTCACCACCAATTGCGGCTTGGCAGTGGCTTTGCCCACCACCGAAAACGGACAACGCTCGCGCTCACAAAAGAAAGCAAACTGCGGCAATGACTGCGGATCGATGGCCAAGGCATAGCGTTCTTGGCTCTCATTACTCCAAATTTCCCGCGCTGACATGCCCGATTCTTCCAAATGCACTTGGCGCAAATCAAAACGCGCTCCGCGTCCTGCATCATTGACCAACTCGGGAAAAGCATTGGATAAACCACCCGCGCCCACATCGTGGATGGCGAGAATGGGCGTCATCGCACCCAATGCATTGCAATGGTTGATGACCTCTTGGGCGCGGCGCTGAATCTCGGGGTTACCGCGTTGTACAGAATCAAAATCCAAGGCCACGCTGTTGCTACCGCTGGCCAAGGAACTTGCAGCACCCCCGCCCATGCCAATGCGCATGCCGGGACCGCCCAGTTGAATCAACAGGGTGCCCGGTGGGAATTCAATTTTTCGGGTCAGCTCGCGCTGCACCACGCCTATGCCACCGGCGATCATGATGGGCTTGTGGTAGCCGCGTTGCACGCCATCTACCACTTGCTCGTATTCGCGAAAATAGCCTAAAAGATTGGGGCGGCCAAATTCATTGTTGAAGGCCGCGCCGCCTAAGGGGCCCTCGGTCATGATCTGCAGTGCGCTGGCCATGTGCGCCGGTCGGCCCAGACTGCTGCCCCACAACTTAGACACGCTAAAACCGGTCAAACCCGCCTTGGGCTTGGCGCCGCGCCCAGTGGCTCCTTCGTCACGGATTTCGCCGCCCGCACCCGTGGCTGCACCGGGGAAAGGGGAGATGGCGGTGGGGTGGTTGTGGGTTTCCACCTTCATCAAAATATGCTGCACACCTTGGGATTTGTCGTAGCGCGGCATGAAGCCGGTCAGTGGTGCGGCAAATTTTTCTACCGTGTGGCCCTTCATGATGGCCGCGTTGTCGGAGTAGGCCACCACCGTGTGCTGCGGGGAGGTGGCGTGGGTGTGGCGAATCATGCCAAACAGGCTATGGCTTTGGGCTTGGCTGTCGATGCTGAAACTGGCGTTAAAAATTTTGTGGCGACAGTGCTCGCTGTTGGCTTGGGCGAACATCATCAACTCAGCGTCGCTGGGGTTGCGCCCCAAGTGGGTGAAGGCCTGCAGCAAATAGTCGATTTCATCCTCGGCCAAAGCCAAGCCCCAATCGGTATTGGCTTGCTCCAAAGCTAGGCGGCCCTGGGATTGAATATCGACCAAGCTCAGGGCAAGGGCAGGCAAAGGGTGGAACAGCGCATGGGCTTGCGCTTGGGTTTGCCACAAAGACTCGGTCATGCGGTCATGCAGCAGGGCTTGAACCGCCAGCGATTCATCTGGGGTCAGTCTGGCGTTTAGCTTCAAGCGGTATTGAACCAAGCGCTCGATACGCTGAACTGCAAAACCACAGTTGCGGGCGATGTCGCTGGCCTTGGAGGCCCAAGGCGAGACGGTACCCAAGCGTGTCGAGACCCAGCACACTTGTTCCAGCGAAGGGTCTGGTGCTACGAGCCTTGCAACCGCATCAAGCAAGCGGGCCATGCGAGCGCTGTCGCTATCACTCAAAGCTTGGGAGGTTGCCACCAAAAATACCTGCAGCGTTTGCAAACCGCTGACAGCGGGGGCTTGTTGCTGCAAGCTTTGCAGCAATCGTTGGGTTTTAAAGGGGCTGAAGGCTTCGCCGCCTTCGAAAGTGCTGATCTGAACGGTCACGGGCAAGCCTGGTTAGGAAAAGGAGCTGTAGCGGGAGGCAGCGAGCTATTGACAAGAGTCATTTTACGGGCATGACAGCGGGCAAAAGGCTCAGGTCGGCGAGCCTGAGATAATTTGGGCCATGAGCATCACCATCAAAGACGAGCAAGGCATACAAGGTATGCGTTTAGCGGGGCGCTTGGCCTCAGAGGTTTTGGATTTCTTGACCCCCCATGTACAGATTGGCGTGACCACCAACGCCTTGGACCAATTGGCACATGACTACATCACCCAAGTGCAGTTGGCCATTCCCGCGCCGTTGAACTATGCCCCGAATGGCTACAACCCCTATCCGAAGTCGATTTGCACCTCGATCAACCACCAAGTCTGTCACGGCATCCCCAACGACAAGGCTTTGAAAAAGGGTGACATTGTCAACATCGATATCACCGTTATCAAAAATGGCTGGCATGGTGACACCAGCCGCATGTTTGTGGTGGGTGAAGGCTCTATCGCTGCCAAGCGCCTGTGCGCCATGACTTACGAGGCCATGTGGCATGGCATTGTCAAGGTCAAGCCTGGTGCGCGCCTTGGCGATATTGGCCACGCCATACAACTGTTTTCCGAGGGTTTGGGCTTTTCGGTGGTGCGCGAGTTTTGTGGCCATGGCATCGGGCAAGTGTTTCACGAAGAGCCTCAAGTGCTGCACTACGGTAAGCCCGGCACCTTGGAGGAGTTGCGTGCTGGCATGACCTTCACCATTGAGCCGATGGTCAATGCCGGCAAAAAAGACATACGAGAAACAGGCGACGGCTGGACCATCGTCACCCGTGACCACTCTTTGTCTGCGCAATGGGAGCACACCATTTTGGTGACCCCCACCGGCTACGAAGTGCTGACCTTGTCCCAAGGCAGCCCGCCCTTGCCTGCATTTGTCACCACGACCTCTTGCTAACACTCAGCGAGTTAGACCATCACTGAATTCAAGCAACGCAAAAAAGCCCTGTTGTCGGCATGCGCTGCGCAACAAAGTTTGCGTGGAGCGCGTCGTGTTCGTCAGCATTTGCACCAACTCAGTCAACTTTGTGATGACAGCCTGAGGGTTTTATGGAAAGCGGCTGACATGCCAGCCGAGGCTTGTCTGGTGGCAGTGGGCGGCTACGGTCGCCAAGCTTTGTTTCCCTATTCAGATGTCGATGTCTTGCTGCTGTTGCCAGACGCTATGTCGCCCCAAGACGATCCGAATTTACGAGAGGCTATTGAGCGCTTCATTGGCAACTGCTGGGACGAGGGGCTGGAAATCGGCTCCAGTGTTCGCAGTCTTCAAGAATGCATGCTCGAAGCTGCTGGCGACATCACGGTGCAAACCTCTATGCTCGAAGCCAGACAGATTGTGGGCGATGAGACCCTGTTTGCAGCCTTCACCACAGGTTTTCAACAACAGCTCGATCCCCGTGCCTTCTTCACGGGAAAAACCTTGGAAATGGGCCAGCGCCACACCAAGTTTGACAACTCGCCCTACTCGCTAGAACCCAATTGCAAAGAGTCGCCAGGAGGATTGCGCGACTTGCAAATGCTGTTGTGGTTGGCCAAGGCCAGTGGCTTGGGTGAGTCTTGGCAAGATTTGGCCGACCATCAGATGGTCACGCCTCTAGAGTTGCGGCAGCTGACACGCAATGAAGAACTGCTCTCGCTGGTGCGTTGGCGACTGCACTACATCGCCCAACGCCGCGAAGACCGTTTGGTATTTGATTTGCAGACCTCGGTGTCCCAAGACCTGGGGTTAGCGCCCCCGCCCAGCGAGCAGCGTCACGCCCGACGTGCCAGTGAGGCGCTGATGAAACACTATTACTGGGCCGCCAAAGCGGTGACGCAGCTCAACCAAATCGTTCACCTGAATATGCAGGAATGGTTGTTCGAGCAAACTACCGCCCATCCACCCCGCCCTTTGAATGAGCGGTTTGCGGATAAATCGGGCATGCTCGATGTGCTGGATGACAACTTATACCAACGCCATCCCGAAGCCATTTTGGAAACCTTTTTGCTCTACCAAGAAACTGTGGGCATCAAAGGTTTTTCAGCTCGTACTTTGCGCGCTTTGTACAACGCTCGGTCTTTGATGGATGCGGCGTTTCGCCGCCATCCCGACAACCGAGCCATGTTCATGCGTATCTTGCAAACCCCGCAAGGCATCACCCATGCCATGCGTTTGATGAACCAGACCTCGGTGCTGGGGCGCTACCTGTGGGTGTTCAGGCGTATCGTCGGACAAATGCAGCATGACTTGTTCCATGTCTATACCGTGGACCAGCATATTTTGATGGTGCTGCGCAATGTGCGGCGCTTCTTCATCGTCGAGCATGCCCATGAATACCCTTTTTGCTCGCAACTGGCAGCGGGTTGGGAGCAACCCTGGATTTTGTATGTGGCTGCGCTCTTTCACGATATTGCCAAGGGACGAGGCGGCGACCATTCCGATTTGGGCGAGCAAGACGTGCGTGTTTTTTGCCGCCAACATGGTGTCTCTAAGGACGACACCCAGTTGATTGCTTTTTTGGTGCGCGAACACCTGACCATGAGCCGCGTGGCGCAAAAAGAAGACTTGAGTGACCCCCAGGTGATTCAGGGTTTTTGTCAACGGGTGGGTTCTGAGCGCTATTTGCGAGCGCTTTATTTATTGACCGTGGCGGATATTCGCGGCACCAGCCCCAAGGTGTGGAATGCGTGGAAAGGCAAATTGCTTGAGGACCTTTACCGCGCAAGTGCAGCCGTGCTGGGTGGGCAAACCCACGACCCCGATGCCGTAGTGGAGACCCGCAAGCGCCAAGCCTTGGAAACCCTCAACCTGCATGCCATGCCTTTTGAATCGCATAAAGATTTATGGGCCAGCTTAGATGTGGGCTATTTCATGCGCCACGAAGCCGCGGATATTGCTTGGCATACCCGTCAGTTGTCGCTCCCCTTGGCGCAGGCCAAAGCCGCAGGCGTCGCGCCCAGCGTGACCGTCAAAGCCCGTGTATCTCCCTTGGGCGAAGGCCTGCAAGTGATGGTCTACACGCCCGATCAAACCGATTTGTTTGCCCGAATTTGCGGCTATTTCGACCAAGCCGGCTTTAGCATTTTGGATGCCAAAGTGCATACCGCACGCAATGGCTTTGCGATCGATACTTTTCAAGTGGTCACCCATATGCATGACACCCATTACCGCGAATTGACGGTGATGGTGGAAAACGATTTAAAGCAAGCAATACAGATCGCTGGCCCCTTGCCCAAGGCATCAAAGGGTCGGGTTTCAAGACGTGTGAAAAGTTTTCCCGTGGCGCCTCGGGTGAGCTTGCAGCCCGATGAAAAAGCCCAACGCTGGTTGTTGTCTATTTCAGCCAGTGACCGCGTGGGCTTGCTGTATGGCGTGGCGCAGGTCTTGGCGCATCACCATATCAATGTGTTGTTGGCCAAAGTCACCACCTTGGGCGAGCGAGTGGAAGACACTTTTTTAATTGATGGCGCGGCTTTGCAACACAACCGCCAGCAACTCGATTTGGAAACCGAGTTACTGAGCGTCATTGGTCAGCACTAGGCTGGTTGACGGCACGCACCAACCACGCTGCCCCGCGCACCCCTGATGAGTCGCCGTGCTGCGCTTTACGCACCGGTGTTTGCACGGTTTTGCTGAAAGCATGGCGCAAAATTTCAGCCTGAATAGAAAAGTAAATTTCATCTACATTGCTCATGCCACCACCCAAAACTATGCAGTCGGGGTCAAGCAAATTGATGACCTGCGCCAAACCGCGACCCAATCGGCTGACATAAAGCGCAAAGCTGGTTTGGGCATGTATGTCTCCCTCTCGCATGGCTTGAATAATCTCTGAGGCAGATAAATTTCCCCCGTAACGCCGCGCATGGTTGCTGGCAAAACCGCTGGCGCTGATCCATGTTTCCAAACAACCCACTAGCCCACACCAACACGGCGGCGCCTGCAATTCTTCAACTGTCGGCCAAGACAGAGGGTTATGCCCCCATTCCCCAGCAATGGCATGCCGCCCCTTCCAAGCCTGACCCTGCAGGGCAATACCGCCGCCACAACCGGTTCCCAAGATCGCCGCAAACAAAACCTGACTGCCCTGCCCCGCGCCATCCGTGGCCTCGCTCACAGCCAAACAGTTGGCATCGTTTTGCACGGGCACCCGACACTGCAGCAGTTGCTCCACATCGGATTGAAACAACTGGCCGTTGAGCACCAGCGTGTTTGCGCCGCGTACCCTGCGTGTGTTGGGGTCTAGGCAACCCGGAATGCCACATCCCACGGCCCCGGGATAGGCCACGCCAGTGTGTGACACAGCGGTCTTCACCAAATCGGCGATGGTCTGCAAAATGGCTTGGTAATCATGGCTTGGGGTGGGGCAGCGATGTCTGAACAAAAACTGGCCGTTGGCATCCAACACCGCCACCTCGGTTTTGGTACCCCCCAGATCAACGCCTATGTAGGCAGTCATGCCACAGGCTTGAGCAATACCAACAGGCCGGCCTCGTCGATGACAGGAATATTCAAACTCAAGGCTTTTTCCAGCTTGCTGCCCGCAGCCTCGCCAGCAATCACCCCAGTGGTTTTCTTGCTCACACTGCCCGCCACTTTGGCCCCCGCCGCTTCAAGCAAGCTCTGGGCTTGTTCACGAGACAAGGTGGGCAAGGTTCCGGTGATGACATACGTTTGACCTGTCAGCGGCAAATCCAGTCTGCCCTGCGGGTCAGCTTCCGGCCAATGCAGGCCACACGCTTGCAACTGCTCCACCACTTCGCGGTTGTGCGCTTGGTCGAAGAAAGTACGCAAGCTTTGCGCGACCACTGGACCGACATCGTGCACTTGCAGCAACTGCTCGATGCTGGCATTCATGATGGCGTCGATGCCGCCAAAGTGACGCGCCAAATCCTTGGCCGTGGCTTCGCCCACATGCCGAATACCCAAGCCAAACACAAAGCGCGGCAAAGTAGTGGATTTGGATTTCTCTAAACTACTCAGCAAATTGTGGGCAGATTTTTCACCCATGCGCTCTAAGCTGGCCAAATGGCTAAAGCCCAATTTGTAGACATCGGCCAAGGTCTTGACCAGACCAGAGTCCACCAGTTGGTCGACCAGTTTCTCTCCCAAATCCTCAATTTCCACAGCTCGGCGGTGGGCGAAATGCAATATGGCCTGCTTTTGCTGGGCGCTGCAAAAAAGCCCACCGGTACAACGGTAGTCGGCCTCACCTTCTTCACGCACGGCTTGGCTGGCGCACACCGGGCAATGCCTAGGCATGGTGAACACCGCCGCCTCAGTCAGCCTTTTTTCAATCAAGACAGAAACCACCTCGGGAATCACGTCGCCTGCTCGGCGCACCACCACGGTGTCGCCCACCCGCACGTCTTTGCGCCGCGCTTCATCTTCGTTGTGCAAAGTGGCATTGGTCACCGTCACACCGCCGACAAAAACGGGGGCCAGTTTGGCCACGGGCGTGAGCTTGCCGGTTCGCCCGACTTGAATGTCAATCGCCAGCACCGTGGTCAACTCCTCTTGCGCGGGAAACTTGTGCGCCACCGCCCAGCGCGGCTCGCGGCTGACCATGCCCATTTGGGCTTGTTGGTCTAAGCGGTTGACTTTGTAAACCACCCCATCGATGTCAAAAGGCAATTGATCGCGCAGCTTGGCAATATGCGCATGAAATTGCACCAAGCCTTGCGCACCACTCACGGTTTGGGTTTGTTCGGCCACCGCAAAGCCCCAGGCTTTGAGGCATTGCAGCACCTCGGCTTGCGATCCATAGGCTTGTAAACCCCATAAAGTGGCTTCCAAGGGTGTGAGCGCTTGTTGGGTTGCAGGATGAAAGTGCAAGGCGTAAGCAAAAAAACTCAAAGGCCTTTGGGCGGCAATTTGCGGGTCGAGTTGACGCACCGCGCCGGCTGCAGCATTGCGCGGATTGACAAAGGTTTTCTCGTTTTTGATACCCGACGCAATGCGTTGTCGTTGGCGTTCATTCAAGGCTTCAAAATCATCGCGGCGCATGTAAATTTCACCGCGCACTTCCACATCAGGCGGGGCTTGGGGTGAGAGCCGCAACGGGATTTGTCCGATCGTGCGGATATTGTGGGTCACGTCTTCGCCGGTTTCACCGTCACCACGGGTAGCGGCTTGCACCAAAACATGATTCTTGTAACGCAAGCTGATGGCCAAGCCGTCAAATTTCAATTCAGCCACATAAGCCACCGCACCGTCGCTTTCGCTGAGTTGCAGCTGCTTGCGCACCCTTTGGTCAAAAGCCACAGCGCCTTGATCGGAAATGTCGGTTTCGGTATGAATGCTGAGCATGGGCACTCGGTGGGGCACGCTGGCAAACATATCGACTGGCGCGCCGCCCACGCGCTGTGTCGGGGAGTCGGGTGTGAGCAGTGTGGGGTCAGCAGCCTCTATGGCTTGCAGCTCTTTGAACAGCCGGTCGTATTCTGCATCCGGAATGCTGGGCGTGTCGAGCACGTAATAGCGGTGAGCATGCTCGTTCAAAACTTGTCGCAGTTGAGCAGCTCGGTCTTGCATGAATCGCCTAGCTGAACAACCGGCGCGCCTGCAAAGAGCCCGCCGCCAAGTCTCTGCCGGCCAAGGCTTGGTAAAGACTTTTCAAATCGTTATCAATGATTTGAATCGCTGCCTCAGAAAGGGTTTGACCATTGTCATCGGTGATTTGACCGTCCATGGCTTGCGCCAAGGCTTGGGATGCTTCGCACAGACGCGAAAACCCCTGCTCGGCGGGCGCCACCTGCGGCACATCCAGACTGATGCTGATGCTGCGCAAGGCTGATTGGTTGGGGTCTTCAGCCATCGCGGCGCGGGCATCAAAACTCAAGACCAGCACAGGCGGAGAACCCGCAGAAGACGCCGCAATCACCATGCGCCCAGGAATCACGCCGGGGACAAATCCCATGCGTGCGGCTTGTTGCTGCACGTATCCTGGGCTCCATGCCGCTTTACGCGAGGCAATCGTGAAGCTGAGTTGCGCATCATGGGAAGCGGCAAATTGATCGAGTTCTCTGGCATGCGCGACAGCTTCTGTCATGTCGGGCAGTTCGGGCGTGACGCCAAAAGTATCCGCATAGGTTTGCGCTTTGACAATAAATTCAGAAAACTCTATATCGTTCAAAGGGCCTTGTCGGTTAGCTACTTGAATGCCTGCTTGAAAAGCACTGTAGAAAAAACCGGCTTGCAGGCTTTGCCATTCACCAGTGTCGGCGTTCAAGCCCTCGACAATAAAGAGCTTGCTTCCCACCCTGCGCACCGGGGGCAGCGCGGCCAGCGCGGCTTCACCGGATACAGGTGTATCCAACTCCATGCTGGCAATGACATCGATCAAAGCGTCAAGCTGGCCGCGCTGGTCCGGTTGGGGAAACTCTTGCGCCAAGTCAGAAAAACCCATCGCACTGTCGGGGTTTATGGGCAAAGAAGCGTTTGCCAAGTGATCGCCGCCAGACAAGGCATCGAGTTCTTCTGGCGTGAGAAGGGGTTCAGCTTGCTTGGGTTGGTTTTGACGAGCAGCCCATGTGTTGTAGGCCACTAAGACCACCAACACCACGCCACCCACAATGGCTAACCAAATTTGCAAACTGCTCATAGCTTGACGCTGGGCTCTACCAAGCTCACAGCCGACTCCATGTCAACTGCAACGATGCGTGACACGCCTTGCTCTTGCATGGTCACGCCAATCAACTGCTCGGCCATTTCCATGGCAATTTTGTTGTGAGAGATATACAAAAACTGGGTCTCAGCAGACATGCGGGTGACCAGCTTGGAATAGCGCTCAGTGTTGGCATCGTCCAGTGGTGCGTCCACTTCATCGAGCAAGCAAAACGGCGCGGGGTTGAGTTGAAAAATAGCAAACACCAAGGCAATCGCCGTGAGGGCCTTCTCGCCACCCGAGAGCAAATAAATAGTTTGGTTTTTCTTGCCTGGAGGCTGGGCCATGACTTGCACACCGGAGTCCAAAATTTCGTCGCCAGTCATCACCAACTTGGCATTGCCGCCACCAAATAACTCTGGGAACATCAGCCCAAAATGCTGGTTCACCGTCTCGAAAGTGTCCCCCAACAATTGACGTGTTTCCACATCAATTTTGCGAATCGCATCCTCCAGTGTGGTGATGGCTTCGTTCAAATCGGCAGACTGGGTATCCAAAAAGTTTTTGCGTTCACGCGCCGTACCCAGCTCTTCCAAGGCGGCCAAATTCACAGCGCCCAAGGCTTGAATATCACGCTGCAACTGGTCGATTTCTGAGGACAAGCCAGCCAGTTTGACGCTTTGGCTCTCGATAGTTGCGCCCAGAACCTCAAGGTCGGTTTGCGCGTCTTGCAGCAACTGGTCGTATTGTTCAAAGCCCAAACGAGCGGCTTGCGATTTGAGTTGGAGGTCGACAATGCGTTGGCGCAGGGGTTCGAGCAGATGCTCGATTTTGAGTCGCTCTTCGTTACTGGCACGCAAACGGTTGGTCAAGTCGTCGTATTCATTGCGCTTAGCTGACAACAGGGTTTGCCGCTCCACTTGCAATGCCAAGGCATCTTGCAAGCCAGCACGTGCAGTGGTGTCGCTGAGCAAGTTGAGCTCTTCTTGTTGTTTGCCATGCTCGGCATTCAAGTTGGTCATTTGCTGCGCCGCTGTGTCTTGGGTGCGCTGCAACTCTTGTTGGCGCGCTTGCAGGCCGCGCACTTGAAACTCGGCTTCTTGGCATTGCTTATCAGTTTGCAACAGCGTTTCGCGCAAGGCCTGAAATGATTTTTCCTGAATAAGTTGAGTGTCTTGCAATTGGGCATGGCGCTCTTGGGTTTGCCCCAGTTGCATATCCATCTCTTCAAAGCGGGCTTGGGCGGCTTGTTGCTTTTGCTCTAGCGCGGTCGATTGGGTTTGCAATTCAGTCGCCTCAGAAGCCAGCTGGCCCTGGCGTTCGCGCACCTGCTGGGCTTGTTGCTGCAAGCGCAGCACATCCACATTCAGTGCATGGGCCGCGGCTTGCGCTTGGTTGGCTTGTTGACGCAGTTGGCTTCTTTGCAAAGCAGCTTGTGCGGCGGCGGCCTCCGCCTTAGCCAGTTGCGAGCGGGCTTCTTCCGCCATCAAAGTCTGTACACGCATTTGTTTGTCGAGATTGTCAATCTCTTGCGCTCTGGCCAAGAGACCCGCTTGTTCGGAGTCTTGGGCATAAAAATGCACGCTGTGCAAACCCACGGCATGGCCTTGAGGGATGAAAATAAATTCACCCGCTTGCAACTTGTCTCGCTGGGACAGTGCGGCGTCTAAATGGGGCGCTGTGTAGCAACCATTCAACCAATCGGCCAACAAGCCTTTCAAGCCCGCGTCATCAACAATGACCTGGTCTAACAAAAGAGGCAACAAGACAGATTTTTGGGCAACTGCTTTCACCGCAGGGCTGAAAAAACTCAATTTCGCCAACGGCACATCGGAGGCGAAAGATTTAACCGTGTCGAGCTTGCTCACCTCTAAAGCTGCCAAGCTTTCACGCAATGCGGCCTCAAACGCTTGTTCCCATCCGGCGGTGACTTGAACCCGACTCCACAGGGGCTTTAAGCTTTGCAGGCCGTGTTTGGCCAACCAAGGCACCAAGCGTTCATCGGTTCGCAGTTTTTCTTGCAAAGCGCTCAAGGCTTGGTGGCGGGCTTGTAACTCAATCAGTTTGGCCGATTGTTGGTTGCTGTTGTCTTGTGCGGTTTTGCGCTCTGCGTCCAAGCCAGGGGTTTGCGACTCCAAGTTTTGCAAGTCTTGCGACAGCTTTAGCGAAGACGTTTGGGCAAGGCTTAACTGCGACTCCAAGCGTTCTAAGTGGCTGCTGTCAGGCGCGGCCAGTGCACTTTGGTCGACTTGAAGACGGCTTTGGCGCTGCTCAAGTTGCCGCACCTGTTCTTGCAAGCCGCGTTGCTCTGCGGCGAGTACCTGTATTTGTTGTTGCACTTGGTTAACCAATGCAGCTTGGTCTTGCGACAGCTTTAAGGCGTCTCGCCAGGTTTTTTCGGCGGCGGGCTGTTGATCTGCCAAATCCTTGCGCTGAGCTTGAACCTTATCAAGCAAGCTTTGGGCTGCTGATTGGTCTTGGGTCAAGGACTGGGCTTGCTCGCTGGCAAGCGCAGCTTGCTGCGTCCACTGGGAAATTTGCACTTGAATTTGTTGCAGCCGTTCTTGTGCACGCTGGCGACCTTCAACCACAAAACGAATTTCAGCCTCTAGTCGCCCGACTTCTGCCGTTGCTTGGTAAAGCTGCCCCTGCGCTTGGTTGACCTGCTCACCCGAGTCGTAATGGGCTTGACGCAATGTCTCGATTTGGTTTTCGGTATGGCGCAAGTCTGCCGTCTTTCCTTCCAAGGCATTGCTGGCTTGCTCGGATTGTTGTTGCAACTGGGTTTGGTTAGCTTGAGCGTCGGCACGTTTCAGATACCACAGCTGATGTTGCTTAAGTGTTGACTGGCTTTGCAGATCTTTAAAGCGTTTCGCCACCTCGGCTTGGCGCTCGAGTTTTTCCAAATTCGCATTGAGCTCGCGCAAAATATCTTCTACGCGTGTGAGATTTTCGCGGGTGTCACCCAAACGGTTTTCGGTTTCGCGGCGACGTTCTTTGTATTTAGAGACCCCTGCGGCCTCCTCCAAAAACAAACGCAGCTCTTCAGGCTTGGACTCGATGATGCGGCTGATGGTGCCCTGACCAATGATGGCGTAAGCGCGAGGACCTAAACCGGTACCCAAAAATACATCTTGCACATCGCGGCGGCGAACCGGTTGGTTGTTGATGTAGTAACTGCTGGTACCGTCGCGGGTTAACACACGCTTGACCGCAATTTCTGCAAACTGATTCCACTGACCACCGGCACGGTGGCTGGCATTGTCAAACACTAACTCGACACTGGCGCGACTGGCGGGCTTGCGACTGGTGGTTCCATTGAAAATCACGTCTTGCATAGACTCGCCGCGCAATTCACTGGCGCGGCTCTCGCCCAGCACCCAGCGCACCGCGTCAATGATGTTGGATTTGCCACAACCATTGGGGCCCACCACACCGACCAATTTGCCAGGCAATAAAAAATTCGTCGGGTCTGCAAAAGACTTGAAACCGGAGAGCTTGATCGAATTAAGACGCACCTAAAGCCCTTTAAAAACTGGAATCGTTGAACAAAAAAGAAAAAAATCAGGTCGCTGTTTTTAAATCGGCATCAATCCAATGCCCCACTTCTGACGATAAGCTTTGCAAAGAGGGCAAGACTTTAGCAATTTCAATCACCAATTCGGACAAAGGCGTTGTGCGGCTCATGGCTTCAAGCTGAATCACCTGCTGGCTGAGCACTGGTCCAGACAAAAAAGTTCCATAGCCTTTCAGGGAATGGAGCAATCGCTGAACAGGGTCAGCATCACGCTGGGCCAAGGCTGCACGCAATGAATTCAGGTCTTTTTCCAAGCTGTCTTGAAAAGTCAGCGCCAAAGTCAACATCTGTGACTTGTCCATGGCGAATTCTTGCACTTTGCTGGTGTCGAGGTAACTGTACATAGCCCCCGATAATATCAGCCATGAATCCGCACCTCGCCCAACTGCAGCCCTACCCTTTTGAGCGCTTACGTCATTTGTTTACAGGCGTAAGCCCCAAGCCAAACTTATCCCCTATCAGCTTAGGCATAGGAGAACCCCGGCATCCCACGCCCGCCTTGGTTTTTGAGGCTTTACAGGCAAATATGAACGCTTTATCAGCTTATCCAGCAACCGCGGGCAGCTTGGCGCTGCGTGAGGCTTGTAGCAGTTGGCTTTCGCGTCGCTACCAAATCAATGTGGATGCGGCAACGCAAATTTTGCCGGTGAATGGCTCGCGTGAAGCCTTGTTTGCGTTTGCGCAAACCGTTTTAGATGGCTCTGCAGGCGCCTTGGTGGTCTCACCCAACCCTTTCTATCAAATTTACGAGGGCGCAGCCTTGCTAGCAGGGGCGCAACCCTATTTTGTTGCCAGCGTGGCGCAAAACAATTTTGCGGTGGATTGGGACAGTGTTCCTGCAGACATCTGGGCCCGCACAAAACTGTTGTTTGTATGCTCGCCTGGCAACCCCACAGGGGCGGTCATGCCATTGACTGAATGGCAAAAGTTGTTTGCACTTTCCGACCAATATGGTTTTGTATTGGCAAGCGATGAGTGCTACAGCGAAATCTATTTCGGCGACACCCCGCCCTTGGGCGGCTTACAAGCTGCAGCGTTGTCTGGCAGAAAAGATTTTCGCCGACTCATCAGCTTCACCAGTTTGTCTAAACGCAGCAATGTGCCCGGTATGCGCAGCGGTTTTGTGGCCGGTGACGCCAGCTTGGTAGAAGCGTTTTTGCGCTACCGCACCTACCACGGCAGCGCCATGAGTGGCATGGTGCAAGCCGCAAGCATTGCCGCTTGGAATGATGAACTTCATGTGCAGCAAAACCGTGCGCTGTACCGCGAAAAATTTGCCCAGGTCACACCCCTGCTTTCACAGGTACTCGACGTGTCCTTGCCTGACGCTGGTTTTTATCTTTGGGCAGGTGTGCCGGGCGGTGACGATGAGGCTTTTGCCGTCGAGTTGCTGGCTCAATACAATGTCACTGTGTTACCCGGAAGCTATTTGGCCCGCGAAGTCAATGGCGTGAACCCCGGCAAAGGCCGAATTCGCATGGCCTTGGTCGCACAACCCCAGGAATGTCTGGAAGCGGCACAGCGCATCGTTCAATTTGTTCAATCCCACTACCCATCATCCTCATGAGCCAACAACTGCAATCCATTATTGATACCGCTTGGGAAAACCGTACCCAGTACAGCCCTGCTTCTGCTCCCAAAGAGTTGGCCGACGCCGTCGAGCACGTGATCGTCGAACTGAATGCGGGGCGCTTGCGCGTAGCCACCCGCGAGTCTGTGGGCCAATGGACCACCCACCAATGGATCAAAAAAGCCGTTTTGCTTTCATTTCGCTTGAAAGACAACGCCAGCATCAAAGCCGGGGACTTGGGCTTTTATGACAAGGTGCAAACCAAATTCTCCAATATGGATGAAGCGCAAATGAAAGCCAGCGGTGTTCGGGTGGTGCCACCCGCAGTTGCGCGCCGTGGCAGCTATATTGCCAAGGGCGCCATCCTCATGCCAAGTTACGTCAATATCGGCGCTTATGTGGATGAAAACACCATGGTTGATACATGGGCCACGGTGGGCTCTTGCGCGCAAATTGGCAAGAATGTGCATTTGTCTGGCGGTGTCGGTATTGGCGGTGTGTTGGAGCCCGTGCAAGCCAACCCCACCATCATTGAAGACAACTGTTTCATTGGTGCGCGCTCTGAGGTGGTCGAAGGCGTGATCATTGAAGAAAACTCGGTCATCTCTATGGGCGTCTACATTGGTCAAAGCACCAAAATTTATGACCGCGCCACAGGCGAGGTCAGCTATGGACGCGTGCCTTCGGGCTCTGTGGTGGTGTCAGGCAATTTGCCCAGTGCCGACGGCAAATACAGCTTGTACTGCGCGGTGATCGTCAAGCGCGTCGACGCACAAACCCGTGCCAAGACCAGCTTGAACGATTTATTGCGCGACTGAGATGTCAGCCACACTTGAACTGGTCGAGCAATTGATTGCTCGCCCCTCGGTCACCCCCGATGACGCAGGCTGCTTGGGCGTTTTGGGCGATCGACTCAAAGCATTTCATTTCGATGTCGAGCATTTGAATTTTGGACCTGCCGACTTCTCCGTCAGCAATATGTGGTCTGTCAAGCGCAGTCGCGCTCTCAACGCGCCTACCTTGGTGTTTGCAGGCCACACAGATGTGGTTCCTACCGGTCCACTGGACCAATGGACCAGCCCGCCCTTCACACCCAGCTATCGAGACGGGAAGTTGTTTGGGCGCGGTGCCAGTGATATGAAAACATCGCTTGCTGCCATGGTTGTGGCCACAGAAGAATTTTTGCGCCTTGAGGAAAATCCAAATTTCTCTATTGCATTTTTGCTCACCAGCGATGAAGAAGGCCCCTCGATTGATGGCACTGCCAAAGTGGTCGAGTTGCTCAAGTCTCGCGGCGAAAAACCAGATTGGTGCATTGTGGGTGAACCCACTGCCGTGCACAAAATCGGCGACATGGTGAAAAATGGTCGTCGCGGCACCTTGAGTGGCAAACTCACCGTCAAGGGCGTGCAAGGCCATATTGCTTACCCACAACTGGCCAGCAACCCGATCCATTTGTTTGCGCCTGCTTTGGCCGAGTTAAGCAACATCACATGGGATGCAGGCAATGAATTTTTTCAGCCCACCAGTTGGCAGGTGAGCAACATACACGCAGGCACCGGTGCCAACAACGTCATCCCCGGTCAGGTGGTGGTGGACTTCAATTTCCGCTTCAGTACCGAGTCAACCGCTGAAGCGTTAAAGCAGCGCTTAGAGGCTGTTTTGAAGAAGCACCAACTTGAATATGGTTTGATCTGGACTTTAGGCGGCATGCCTTTTATCACCCCCCGGGGCTATTTACTCAGCGTGGTGCAACAAGCCATCAAAACCGAAACAGGCATAGACACCGAACTGTCAACCACGGGAGGCACCAGTGACGCACGGTTTATGGCACAAATATGTCCCCAAGTGATAGAGCTGGGCCCGCCCAACGACAGCATCCACAAAATCAATGAGTTTGTCCGTGTTGCTGATATCGAGGTGTTGAAAAATATTTATCTGCGAATTTTGCAAGACTTGCAAGCTGACCCTCAGCGCAAAACCAGCGCATGACGCCAGCACAATTGATTGCGAGCTGCGCCGCCGCATTAGACCAAGCCAATGTGTGTTTTGGTCAAGGCACTTTGCAAGCAGCGGACGAAGCCGCTTGGCTGGTTTTGTACACACTGGGCATTCCCTTGGATGTTGATACCGACACGTTGACTGATGAAGTCTCGCCTGAGTCTGAGCAAGCTGTGCATGAATTATTGAATCAACGCATTCACTCACGCCAACCTTTGGCTTACCTCACACAAGAAGCTTGGCTGCAAGGCGTGTCGTTTCATGTAGACGAGCGTTGTTTGATTCCTAGAAGCTTGATTGCTGAAGTGTTGGCCGAAGGCAGCATTGATGCTTGGTTGAACCCGCAAGCAAGCACTGCTTTGGACTTGTGCACCGGAGGCGGCAGCCTCGCGGTATTGGTGGCGCTGGCCTACCCGCAGTTGCAAGTTCAGGCCTCGGATATTTCACCGGATGCGTTGGCTGTGGCCGCAATCAATATCGAAAGACACGGTTTGCAAGACCGCATACACCTGTCTTTGTCCGATGGTTTTCAAGCCACCCAAGGGAAGATGGACTTGATAGTCTGTAACCCACCTTATGTGAATACACACAGCATGGCCTTATTGCCGCCAGAATTTCAAGCCGAGCCCAGATTGGCTTTGGCGGGTGGCACTGACGGCATGGACTTTAGTCGTCAATTACTTTTGAAAGCACCGCAGTATATGAAAGACGATGGCATTTTGGTGCTTGAAATAGGCCATGAGTATGAGCACTTCATCACGGCTTTTCCAACCTTAGAGGTCATTGGCCTGTCTACAAGCGCGGGGGACTCCCAAGTCCTGTTGATCAGCAAAGCGGCATTGTTGGCATGATCACACTGAAAAATATCAGTTTGCGTCGTGGCGCAAAAGTGCTGCTCGACCTGGCCACAGTGAGCTTGAACCCTGGCGAAAAAGTAGGGTTGGTGGGACGCAATGGCGCGGGCAAATCATCTTTGTTCGCCCTGCTCAACCGCAGTTTGACCGAAGACTCGGGTGAATTTGACATCCCCAGCCAATGGCGCATGGGCCAAGTCGCCCAAGACATGCCAGAAACCGATCAAAGCGCCACCGAGTTTGTGATTGAAGGCGACACGGGCTTAACGGCCGCACGGGCTGAAGTCACGGCGGCCGAAGCCACTGACGACGGCGAACGCATGGCCAATGCCTATATGGGCTTGTACGATGCCGGTGAACATGACGCGGCCTCCAGAGCCCAAGCCTTGATTCAAGGCCTGGGCTTCAAGACCAGCGAATTGAACAACCCCGTCAACAGCTTTTCGGGGGGATGGCGAATGCGTTTGCAGTTAGCTCGCGCACTGATGTGTCCTACCGAACTCTTGCTGCTGGACGAACCCACCAACCACTTGGATTTAGACGCTTTGGTGTGGTTGGAAGCCTGGCTCAAGCGCTATGAAGGCACCTTATTGGTTATCAGCCATGACCGAGAATTTTTAGATGCGGTGACCAATGTCACCTTGCATATCGATGCGGGCAAGTTGATCCGCTATGGCGGCAATTACAGCAAGTTCGAAGATATGCGGGCCGAGCAAATGAGCTTGCAGCAAAATGCTTTTGCCAAGCAACAAGACAAAATCGCGCATTTGCAAAAATTTATTGCTCGCTTCAAAGCCAAAGCCAGCAAAGCCAAACAAGCGCAAAGTCGGGTCAAGGCCTTGGACCGCATGGAAAAAATTGCCCCCTTGATGTCGGACGCCGATTTCCAATTTGAATTCAAAGAGCCCGCCAATCTGCCCAACCCCATGCTGTCCATGCAGCATGTCGATTTTGGTTATGCAGCCTTAACGCCTACCGAGCCCGACGCTTCACCCACCATCATCGTGCGCGATGTCAGTAAATCGGTGTTGGCCGGTCAGCGTATAGGTATCTTGGGCGCGAATGGACAGGGTAAATCAACTGTGGTGAAAACCATTGCACGTGATTTACCTGCATTGAGTGGCGATATCACCGAAGGCAAAGGCCTCAATATTGGTTATTTTGCCCAACAAGAATTGGATGTTTTGCGACCTGCTGACAACCCGCTAGAGCACATGATTGCCTTGGTGAAAAAAGTCACTTCCGAGGGAAAGCTGTCCGGTCAAGCCACCCGAGAGCAAGACTTGCGCAGCTATTTAGGGCAATTCAATTTCGGTGGCGACATGGTCAAACAAAGTGTCGGCAGCATGAGCGGGGGAGAAAAAGCCCGCTTGGTGTTGTGCATGATGGTTTGGCAACGACCCAACCTGTTGCTGCTGGATGAACCTACCAATCACCTTGACTTGACCACCCGTGAGGCTTTGTCTATGGCGCTCAACGAGTTTGAGGGCACTGTGATGCTGGTCAGCCACGACCGCGCATTGCTGCGTGCGGTTTGTGATGAGTTTTGGCTGGTATCTAAAGGTGGGATCGCGCCCTTTGATGGCGACCTAGATGATTACCAGCAATTCTTGTTTGAAGAGGCCAAGCGCTTGAAGGCCTTGGCGCAATCGGAGTCAAACACCCTTGCGCCAAAAGCCGCGCCAGCGGTCATCAAAAACAACAAGCCCAGCCAGCAACAAAAAACATTTCAAAAGCAACAACAGATTGTTGAATCCGATATGCAAGGCTTAGAGCTAGAAAAAACCCGTTTGCTTCAAGCCATGTCTGCAACCACGGTGACCGATGAGTTGATCGCCTTGGGCAAGGAGTTAAAAGTCGCTGAGAACAAACTATCGAAGTTAGAAGTGCAGTGGCTTGAAATGTTAGAAAATTCAGAACAAGCGTAATCCCCCCAAAAAAGCCAGCTCTGTTTGAACTGGATTTTTGTTTCTGTGATGGGGTGGTAGGACATGCCCATTAAGGAAAGCCGCCGATTCAAATAATTTTTTAAGTTTAGCCCGTTCATTTTTGATTTTTTAACTAAAAAACTTTAAATTTAATTAAATTAATAAATATTTAATAGAGTCATGGTAAAGTTTCAAGAATCAATAAAAAATACTTTTTTGATTAATTCATTGATTCATTAGCATCTATTCTGAAAGGTAAAAAATGACAGATAAAAATCAAACCATTACAAACAAAATGGAAGATTTGTTTCTTTCCATCTTAAGAGGCGTAATTCTTTTTGTGCTGGCAGGTAGTATTCTTGGTGCAATTTACTTTGCAATATCAGGCGCAACAGACTTAGGGGCAAAACCTAAGGACTACAAGTTCGAGAAATTTGACAGTAAACAACTTTCAGACGACCTTAAAGACAAATTAAATCCCAAAGCAGCACCTGCGCCCAATACGCCTGCCGCACCTGCAGCACCTGTTGTTAAAAGCCCCGTTGATGATGAAATCACAAAAATTCTTAACTTAACAGTAAAGTATTATAAAACATACAACTGGGAATTTAACCAAGAATTTTTAAATCAATTCCCAGGCAGATTGAAAAATGAATCTAAAAAATTGAGTTCTATTTATGGTGAGGGAGAAACTGCTCAACTTGAATACTTAAAGAATAAAACACAATTATTTGAATCTGTTTTATTAAACATTGAACTTAATAAATTAATTGATAGAAATTTTAAGTTGGAATCAGACCCAGATTTAAAAGATAAAATAATCAATGATTTTTATGTTTTTATAAATGATTTTTATATTGAATTTCATACCACCCAAATTGACAACAAAAAAGAATTTGATGTTGAACAAAATTCGGAAGTTGCGATGCGCAATTCTGGGTCAATGTTGAAACTTTATATCGCGGGAGGTTTATTTTCCGCCTTCTTGTTAATAAGTTTGATATTGGTGCTGGTCAAGATTGAAAGAAATTTGCGGTCCACCAAAATCAAAGAAGAATTTGAAGCATAGACTTGTGTGATTGGTCATTTAAATGCCCACTTTGGTGGGCATTTTTATGGGAGAGACGGACATAGTCTTAACAGCTGTTTTTAAAGAGAATTCCGCAAAGAAAAAAAGCCAGTTATGTTTGAACTGGCTTTTTTGTTTCTGTGATGGGGTGGTAGGACGTGCTGGATTCGAACCAGCGACCAACGGATTGAAAGTACGTTACAAAATCCTTCATTCTATCAAAAACTCAGTGTTTACAGGGGTTTCAAGACCGCCAATAAAAAAAGTATAATATTCAGTATAAAAGTCGATACCCACTTTTTGCCGATTTTGACCCCCAAATCACCCCCCTCCCCCCAGTCAACTCAGACTCCCAAGAATCGTCTCACCCCTATTAAAGAGACGATTCAAACCATCCGTGGTTACCCCTCTAGTCTCATCATCTACAAAAGTGCCGCCTCCCGCTTCTACTGGGTTCGTTGTTACTTCAACGGCAGAGAAAATGCAACAAGCGGGACAAAAAGTAATATTAGTGTTAAATTTTTAATCAAGGTATTTTTCCTTCAAAGTATCACTAGTTTAAATCACCGAATAAACAGTACCGATCCCAACACCGACATCTCGTGCAATCTGTTTAATATCAGTAGATTTAGAAAGGGGTCATTTGCATTTTATAAATTCTTCTGATTTATTAGGATCAGAAGAATTTGTCCTTGTAATCACTAAACCATCACTACTAATTGAAAGTTCAGTCCCACCCGACACAAGTAATTTATCTTCTTTAATTTCAAATGGAATTTTAATTTCGCTAATTAATACATCAGTCTTTGATACAGTAAAAATTGGATTTCCGCAATCCTGACCCCAAACACCGATAAAAGCATCAATTTTTGTATCAATTTCTTTGACCACATTTAGTTTTGGATCTTCTTGCTTGCTGCAAGCAGATAATGCAAAAAGAACAATTAGAGTAGTGTATAAGAATGGTTTTTTAATCATTTTCAAGTCCTATATGATTTATTTACAGCGCTCAAACGCACCTTTTTGTTCATCCGCAGCATCATAAGCGGTTGCAAGTGTTCCAGGACCATCGACGCAAAACTTTTCCCAAGGAAAAGGATTCTTGCCTGTTGGCATGAGACACAAATCATCTCCTGATTTAATAAATTTTGATGGGTAAGTTTTTCCCTTAAATTTAATTTCAATTAACGAAACATCTTTCGCATTGATAATCAAAGGGTTGGGACACTTTGCACCTTCACCTGCAGTCCATTTGCCGTTAGAAGAAATCATTGCGGATCTCAATTCTCTTGGGTCAATAGACTCTGCTGCAGAGGATGTAAAGGCAGCAAAGACAAAAGTAAGAATAAAAATATTTTTCATTGAAATCTCCATTGATGGTTTATAAAAATCTTTTTTAGGTCCGGTTTTTGGAAGGGTGTTAGATCTATTGCCATATTACTATAAAGTTGTTTTCATTTAAATTCTCCTGCTTATTTACAAGTACGAATAATAGTATTTACAGCAGCGTCATAGGGCGGTATCTTTGCGAGGATATTTCCCTTGTACGTCTTTAACTCAAGCATAAAAGTATGAATGGGAAGATATTTTTCTTTTTGATCTACATAAGAAAGTTCATTAAGTGCGCCATTTTTAATGTGTATTGTTTTAATAAATCCATACCCTATAAAATAAAAATCTTTTAAATCACCTTGGTATAAAGAAAAATATGCATCTTCTATATTGCCATTAATATTTGCTCTACCAGTGGCAGTTTCGCTTTTATTTTTTAAATCCAATTTAGTCGGAACATTTAAACTATTTATTTTGAAAATAATGTTGAAATCTTTTCCGGTACATTTGACAATAACATCAGCAGTCGCACCTTCTTGGGATTTAAATGTTTGCAGTGCATACTGAGACTCTTTGCCGGTCATTTCGTCTTTATTAGTGAATAATTTAAAAGTCACTCCTGATTCTTTTGCAAAATTAATGCCTTTTGCATAAGCATCTTTTAATGCTTTTTGGTATAACTCATCAACCCGAGCACTTTCCTTCTGTGTTTTTTCTTTTTGTTGTGCAAGAGTAAATTTATTGAAATCATCAAGATCACTGTTGTATTTTTTTTGTATTTCGTCTGGTTTATTTGCATCCAAAAAAGTTATGGCAACTTTTACTTTATCTTTGCAATCTTGTTTAACTCTATTGAAATTAGGGTCTTGGACAATATTATTTTGAATATCTTTATAAACTATTTGTATTTGCAAAATATTATTATCAATTTTACGGTTTTTATCAATTATTACTGCTTCTTTCCATGTATCATTTAATGGGCAATATTGAATAATCGGTGAAATATTTTCAGTAAAAGCGTCAAAATATTTATTTATCCAAACTGGTTCTTCATTCTTTTTATGATCAGAGTAAAAATCAATTTGTTTTTTTATTTCAACCTGTTTTGTTATTTCCTCTGTTTGAGGATTAGGATTTGAATCATTTTGAATCTGCTTTGAATCTGTATTTTTAGGTTGCTCTTTCTGCGGTTTTGGTTGATTCATCTCTTCTAGTTTTCTTTTTGCCCTCTCCAATACAGTCTCTGCACCAATGCTGGTGAAAACAAAAATGAAAGATACCAAGACAAGAATTTTTTTCATATAGAACTTCTCTTTGCTAGTAAAGAACAATTTACCATACAAAGAGATTTCTTTCTATATTTTTTTCAACAACTATTTTGAGATAAATGAATTGTTTTTACCTCTTTAAGAACCATTTCGTCTATGTTTGTTTGAACAGTTCGCTTTGCTGATTGAAAGTAGAAGATGCCATCTACTGCGTTGAATTTGTCACAGTAGTTCAGTGCCGGTATACCTAAAGTGATTGGCGCATAGTTGTACTGCATGATTAGACGATTGAAGTCTGCATCATTTGTCTTGATGTAGACCCTGTTGTCTGACCAACCAGTTGGTGCCCATTGAATGTATGCATCTTGTCTTTCATCGAAGTTGTCAAACCCTCCACCAGTGTCCTTTTCAAGTCTCTTCAGAAATTCAATAATCATTCTTCTGAACTCAGGATTCCAACTTACCTCGTATTCAACTTGAATCGTTGCAAGACTCTCAGTTGTCGGCACTGTTTTCACAGAAGTAACCTTGTAATCAAGTCCTTCAGTTCGAATTTTCTTAAACAAATATTCAGTTAATTTCTTACGTTGAAGAATTGCATCCTTTGAAGTGAGATGCTGACTATAGAGACTATCTCCGTCAACTTTTAGTGAACTATCTTTCTTCAGCAAATTCTTTTGCAGACTCCATGGCGATACTTTTGCTGTGATTTGGCAGTTGTAGAAATCTGTCTTCTTGCACTCCACAACCTTGTATTCATTGACTATGCCAGATGAGTACTGAATTGCAATGTCGTTCAATACCCTGTCTGATTCGACACTTGTTTCTGAAACCATGAGAACGCCGACTGCCTCTTGCACAGAACGAATCAGTGCAGAGTCAATTGCCTTTTCTTTAGTTTCACCTGACCCATTTGCTGTTACCGATATTTCTTTCGGCACAATGAGAGAAAAATAGAGTCTTACACCTTGAACAACTAGCGAAACAGAATTTACTGGATTCGACTGTATGCTTTGACAACCAAGTAGTAGTAGTACAAATCCAAATAAGAGAAATTGTTTTTTCAATTATTTGCTTGTCGACTGTTTAATTGATTTTGCAAGTCCTGCATCTTTCTTGCTTGCACGTACAGTAACAATAACTAGTCTTGAATTAGCGTCATATGATTCATTTTCGACAAAAGTGCCTTCAAGAATTGCAGTGCTCTTTTGTTTGATGCTTTCACGAACATCATATGCAATGTTTGATTTAGTTGACTTATCTGTCACCGAATCAGCACTTGCTTCTTGGACACTTTTTGAAATAGTTTGAATGAATCTTTCAGATTGCACTTCAGTGTTGATGAATTCTGATATTTGTCTGCGTGCTTTTACTGTTGCTACTGTTATTGCTTCATCCCTTGCACTCAACAACTCACTGGTCACAGGTGCACTTGCAGTAGATGTCATGTAATCAAACTCGCCGTCCTTCGTATAAGAGATTTTGATTCCTCCACCTTGAAAGGTAGATGTGACTTTATTTTTCGAATCAACTGACTCTTTTTTTGCTGTTGAACAAGCGACTACAAGTAGAAGTAACAAAGTCAGTAGATATTTCATATGCTTTCGCCAGTTAAATCAGTGAAAAATTATTTCAGAATATTTGAAGATTTGTGCTTGCCTTCTTTTATGAATTCTCCAAAAAATTCATCCACCTGATCTACATTATCTGCTACGATTTCTGCAATTTTTTTCCCAGATTGAGTAACAGTTAGTACGGTACCGTATTGATTACAAGTCATACCGTGGCAAGCATCTATTTGATAAATTATTTTTCCTCTATTTATTGCTAAAGAATAATCAACTCCTCTAGGTGAATTTCTATCAACTGTGTAACTGAACTTGCCGTCTTTTGGAGCAGTTATCTGCAATTCAATTTTATCTTTTGAACCATATTTGTAGGTCAAATAAGTTAGCGGAACTTTGTTTGAATCAGCACACAAAGATAAGATTTTTCCATTCTTAATAAAGTTATCTTCTTTTAGTTTACCCATATTTGCACTGAATAATGTTTTTTCAGCAGGTTCGCATAATGACTGTGCATATGAGAATTGAGAATTAATTAATAATGACAATAAAATTATTTTTTTCATGAAAACTCCTGATTAATTAAATTGCCGAATAAACAGTTCCGATACCGACACCGCACTCTTTTGCAATCTGCTTGATACCCATGCCCTTTTGTCGCAGAAGTTGAATCGCAGACCGAAGTCCATCATTCATCTTGCTCGGTCTACCCATCTTCACACCTTTTGCCTTTGCACGATTCTGACCTGCGATGACTCGTTCACGAATCAGATTGCGTTCAAACTCTGCCAATGCACCGAAGATGCTGAACATCATGCGACCACTTGAAGTGCTTGTATCCATACCCTGCTGAAGAAACATCAAGTCAATTCGCATCGATTGCAGTTCATTTAGCAGTTTTACCAGATTCTGAAGACTTCTGCCCAATCTACTGATATCCCAAACCATAACCATATCAAACCGTCTTTGAGTTGCTGCTTTCATCATCTCATTGAGTGCAGGTCTATCTGCACGACCCTTGGCACCAGAGATCCCAGTATCAACGAACTCTGTGACGATTGTGTAACCGCATCTATCTGCGATTGCACGAAGTTCTATGTGTTGATTTTCACAAGTCTGTTTGTCAGTAGAGACCCGTGCGTAGATTGCGACTCGTTTCATGTCTTTTCCTCCTAGAAGATTGATAGGAGGAAGGTAACTGTCCTGGAGGAGGAGTCAAGCAAAAGTCCAGTTCAGATAGTGACTGATGTTGCTCGTCAGTTCAGTTTTTCTCGTGCGAGCATCATTTCAACAGGAAATCAATGACGAAAAAAAACCACAGCGAACTGTGGTTTTTTACAATGGACACTTTTAATTGCAATGTCTCTGGTTTCCGATTTGTTGGCAAACGACTCCGTTTGAGAAGTGCGTTTGATTTCCAATCTGTTGCGCAGTGACTCCATTAGAAAAATGAGTCTGATTGCCAATCTGTTGCGCAGTGACTCCATTAGAAAAATGAGTCTGATTACCAATCTGTTGAGCAGTGACTCCATTAGAAAAATAAGTCTGATTACCAATCTGTTATGCAGTTACACCATTGTTGAAGAAGGTTTGGTTACCTATTTGCATACTCCCAACTTGTGCACTTGCAATTGTGGTTGCGGCAGTTGAGTAAAGCAGCAAAAAAAGTTGAGTTGTTTTCATCATGGCGAATCCTGAATTAAGTTTTGGTTTATTCAATCGTAGTCTATCTGTAGAAAAATGATAGTCATCAAAGTATAAAACTTTGCACCTATATACTTTTAGAAAGAAAAAAAGCACTTGGATTACTCTAAGTGCTTGATTTCGTTTGGGATTTTGGTAGGACGTGCTGGATTCGAACCAGCGACCAACGGATTAAAAGTCCGCTGCTCTACCAACTGAGCTAACGTCCCATCTTCATGCTTTAGCGCTTTTGGCAGTTCAGCAAAGCCGCAAAGTATAACTGTTTTTTGTTGGTTTTTGCGAGCTCATTGTGCAGAGTTTTTTGACAAGATATCTAAAACCCAAGCCGCTGCACAATTGCCGAAAGTAGCAGTCACTGTCACCACCGAACCATAGCCATGACAGTTCAAAGAGTGATCAGATTGATTGTCAATTGATTGAGAAGGCCGCACACTTTCTTTGCTAAAAACAGCTGCAAGACCCATGGGTTTGCCAGCCGATGCTGCACTGTTTTCCTTGCGAAGACGTTGACGCAACAAAGACAACAATGGGTCGTGGGTCACATCAGCCAGGTCCGCCACATCGACTCGCTGAGGAAAACGCTTTCCCCCTGCAGCACCCACGGTGATGAAGGGAGTATGTGTCGCCAAAGCCCATGCAGCCATGGCTTGTTTGGCCGCCATGTTGTCACAAGCGTCAATCACCGCATCCGCACCCACGGACAAGAGCGACTGGCAGTTGTCTGGCGCTATGAATTCTTCGACTGCAAGCACTTCACATTCGGGGTGAATAAGCGCGATTCTTTGTTGAAGTGCCACCACTTTAGACATACCTAAGGTGGTGCTAAGCGCTGGCAATTGACGATTGATATTCGATTCAGAGATATGGTCTAAATCAATCAAGGTCAAGGCGCGAACGCCACTGCGCGCCAAACATTCCACCGCCCATGAACCCACACCGCCAACGCCTACAACCACCACATGACTTTGACGTATTTGCTTGGCACCAGCGTCTCCATACAAACGCGCAAGACCTCCAAAGCGTCGTTGGGCATCAGCACTGTCTACAGTGGCCTCAGTGCCTAAAAGCGGATCCACTTTATTTGAGTTGAGCCAGTCTGTCCTTGGCGGCTGCCGCGGCTTCAGTGGCGGGGTATAACTTCAGCAATTCATTGAAGGTTTTACGCGCTTCTTTGGATTGCTTGATTTCGATTTGGGCATTGCCAATGGTCAACATGGCCTCTGGCGTTCGCGCATGGTTGGGATAGTCTGTGACCAAATTGCGCAATTGGGCAATAGCTTCGTTGAAGTCTCGGCGGGCAAATCTGGAACTACCCAGCCAATACAAGGCACTGGGTTTGTAGCCTGACACAGAATAGGTCTTCACAAACTGCCCGAATTCTTTGGCTGCGGCAGAAAAATCGCCCTTACGAAAAAGCACAAAGGCCGCCTCAAAATCCCGCTTTTCTTCTGGCTCAGCCAAGAACTCAAAACCATCGACTTGAACCGACAATTTATTGGTCTTGGCCGCTTCTTCTTTGACAACAGGAGGGGTTTCTTGCTTGGCCATACGCTCATAGAGCTTTTGGAAGCGGTCTTCCATGTCGAGGCCGGCATCTTTCTGCGCACGTTGTAAAAGATTGATCTCTCTTAAGAGTTGCTCGCGTTCGCCACGTAAATTGGCAATTTCTTGCTTGAGCGCTTCAATTTGAGATTGCAACAGCAAGGCTGCTTGACGGCTGTCTTGTTTAACTTGAGTGCTGTCAACTTCAAGTTGTTTGCGAAGAAGATCAATTTGTTTTTGGGTTTGATCCAGTGACTTTTGGAGTATTTGATCGGAAGACTGTATTTGCGCCTGCCGCTGAGTCTCTAAGCGTTGGCGCAAATCCAAAATGGCTCTGCGCGCCTCTTCATCTTCAAACAGCGCGGCTTGAGAAGTTGAGGCCCCAAGGCCTAAAGACACAAGCGCGCACAAACGCCAGAATTTCATCGGTAGAAGAACTCAGCGCGACGGTTTTTAGCAAAAGCACTTTCATCAGCACCTTGTGCAGCTGGTTTTTCCTTGCCAAAACTCACTGACTCGACTTGCGAATCAGCCACGCCCAGCAAACTCAGGCTTTGGCGAACCGCATCAGCGCGCTTTTGACCCAATGCCAAGTTGTATTCACGACCGCCGCGTTCATCGGTATGGCCTTCAAGCGAAACCTTGGCTCTTGGGTTGGCCTTGAGGAACTGCGCATGCTTTTCGATGGCGGATTGGAACTCAGGCTTGACGGAATAACTGTCGTAATCAAAAAAGACCACTTTAGAGACATTGCCAGCAGGGCCAGCAGCCAAATTCACAGCGGGTGCAGTGTCAACAGGGACCACAGCAGATTTGGCCTCATTGGCGCTTGATGAATCAGGCGCAGGCTTCACAGGGTCTGGTGCAACTGACACACTTGCGCCAGATTTATCCACGACAGGTACTTCATTGAGCTTGACACCAGAAGCGCAAGCACTTAAGAGCAGAGCCAAAATAAAGGGCGTTAAAAACTTCTTCATGAAATCTCCAAAGAATAATCAAGGGTAAAGAAAGGGGCCCCACTGGGGTTCTCGCATGTTGGAAATCTGTCCAGCAAGTCTTGCACGTATTTTGCCATCCAAAGTTGTCGTCATCAGGGCTTCTTTGCCTTGAGTCTGTGTGGAATACATAATAAGTTTGCCATTGGGGGCAAAGGTGGGTCTCTCGTCAGCATTCGTTTCTGTCAGGGCCCATGTTTTGTCATTGACCATGTCCATGATGTGTAATTTATAAGCAGCGCCTATGCGAGACACAAAAGCCAGCCATTTGCCGTCGGGACTCAAGCTGGGGGAAATGTTGTAAGTGCCATTGAAGGTAACCCGCTGAACGGGTCCACCCATGGCAGGGGTTCTGTAAATTTGTGGTGAACCGCCACGGTCACTGACAAAATAAATGGCCGATCCATCAGCACTGAAAACCGGTTCTGTGTCTATGCCGCTTGATTGGGTGAGTCTTTTCGGTTCGCCACCTTTGGCATCAATGAGAAACAACTGGGACCCCCCGTCGCGGCTGAGGGTGATGGCCAAGCTTTTGCCATCAGGAGACCACGCAGGCGCGCTGTTAGAGCCTTTGAAATTGGCCAGTACCCTTCTTTTTCCCGAGGCGATGTCATGGATATAAACAACAGGTTTGCGGGACTCAAAGGACACATAAGCAAGTTCATTGCCGCTGGGAGACCAACTGGGAGAGATGATGGGCTCTTGACTTGATAGAGCGGCTTGGGGGTTTTCGCCGTCCGCATCTGCGACCCATAAAAAATGCTTGGGTCCCTGTTTGGTGATGTAGGCAATGCGGGTAGAAAAAATCCCTTTTTCGCCGGTGAGCTTTTCATAGACTTGATCGGCAATCCGGTGTGACACCAAACGTAAATCGTTGGGCACCACAACATAGCTTTGCCCTCCCATGTCTTGCCCCTTCACCGCATCCCACAAGCGAAAACGAACATCAAACCGGCCATCGGCCATGCGCGAGACGCTGCCGGTGAGCAAAGCATCCGCAGGTTTTTGCCTGATGGGCGCAAAATCAGGGCGGCTGACTTCATCGATGACCGCGCCGATTGACAAACTGCGGAACTGTCCACTGCGCTCTAAATCAGCAGCCACGATTTGGGTGATCTTTTGTGGGGAAGTGTCTTCGCCGCGAAAACCAGCAACAGCGATGGGAATTTGCGTGATGCCCACACCGGAAATCTCAACCCTGAATTGCGCCTGAACGGGCAAAGCCAAGCCCAAGGCCAGGGATACTGCAGCAACAAAAGTCATGAAGGAAGTCATTTTTTTCCTTGGCTCAAACAATATAAGGTGAAGTATTTACCGTACGCAGCTTGCGCTTGCAAAATGCAAACAGCCAAGCCCATTGCGCCATCGAGAAAGCCCAACCTGAACAAATAACTTTTCAGGAAAGCAAAAAATCCCGAACTGATTGCGCGCGACATGCTGGTGGTCTGTCCTTGATCGAATTTTTGTTGCGCCCAAGCCTGACTGTAGGTTTGTAATTTACGCCAATAGGCTTGTGCAGTGGGGTAACTGTAATGCAACAACGAATGACGCAATTTTCCAACCGACCTGGCATTCGCAGCAATGAGTTTTTCATGTACAACATCGTCACTAAAGCGCGCTTCATTTCTCTTGAAAAGTCTGGCCACTCTGTCGGGGCGCCACCCACAGTGGTAAATCCATTGGCCACAAAAATTGGTGAGTCTGGGAATGTCGTAAACAGCGTGATCGGCATGCGTCAACACAGCCTGAATTTCTTTCGCCAATTGATCAGACACACGCTCATCTGCATCTAAAGACAATACCCAGTCATGTGTGGCATGCGAGAGCGCTTTGTTTTTTTGGTGCCCAAATCCTTCCCAAGTGCCTGAAAGAATCACCGTGGCGCCATGTTGTTGGGCCAGTGAGACTGTGTCATCTGTGCTTTGGCCATCAAGGACAATCACTTCGTCTGCAAAACTGGCGCTTTGTAGACAGGCCACAATATTGGCGCTTTCATTACGTGTAATGATGATGACACTCAAAGACATATATGGATTCTAACCAAGCGGTATGTCTGGTGTCGTCATAATCCGAAAAAGTATCCTCGCCTCATATGACCTCTCAACCTCGCATTCGGTATCGACTTCGCCGCGCTTTTTCGCATTTCACCCAACCGATCAGCGCTTGGGTTATCGCGTTATTGTGCATTGTGCTCGTATCAGCCTCCGAACCATTGATTCCGGCCTTGCTCAAACCTTTGCTTGACAAAGGTTTTGCACAAACAGACTTTCCCGTTTGGCAAGTACCCATCGCGTTGATAAGCTTATTTGGCCTAAGAGGCATGGGTGTTTTTCTCAGCCAAGTTGCCATGGCCAAGGCCACCAACCAAGGCTTGATGAAACTGCGTTTACAAATGTTTGCACGTTTACAAAATGCAGATTTGGTTTTGTTCAAAAACCAATCTGCCAGTGCACTGGGAAACACATTGGTGTTTGAGGTGCAAAACGGCGCACTGCTGATGGTCAGCTCTGTCATGAGCTTGGTGCGTGACAGTTTGACCTTGATTGCATTGGTGGGCTACCTCCTCTATTTGAACTGGCAACTGAGTCTGATCGTGGCCCTGCTTTTCCCAGCAGTTGCGTGGTTAATGAAAATCATGAGCAAGCGTCTTTACCAAATCACACGAGACACACAAACCGCAACAGATGAACTGGCCTATGTGGTTGAAGAATCCGCCCTGGCCTTTCGCGAAATTCGACTTCACCAAGCCCAGTCTATGCAAATGGGGCGTTTTCAAAAATTAGCGCAAAAACTTCAACGCTTGGCAATGAAAACAGCCATTGCCAGCTCGGGCATCACGCCCATGACGCAGATTTTGTCGGCCATCGCTTTGTCTGGCGTTATCAGCGTAGCCTTGCTGCAAAGCCATCAAACCGGCATGACTGTGGGTGGGTTTGCGGCTTTTGTCACAGCCATGTTGATGCTGGTTGCCCCCATCAAACACCTCTCGGAAATCACGGGTCCACTCACCCGTGGTTTGGCGGCTCTCGAGCGTGGATTTGAATTGATAGAAAACACGCCCACAGAAACTGGCGGCAGCTACACCGCTAAAAAAGCACGTGGGCAAATTATTTTTGAAGATATTTCAGTGCGCTACCAAGATGATCTGCCTTGGGCTTTACAACAGATCAACTTGAGCATTGAGCCAGGCGAAACAGTCGCCTTGGTAGGCTCATCAGGCTCAGGTAAAACCACTTTAGCCAATGTTTTGATTCGCTTTGTCGAAGCCACGCAGGGAAAAGCACGCTTAGATGGGGTTGCTGTGCAAGATTGGGACTTGCAGTCATTGCGTCAGCAATTTGCGCTGGTCAGCCAGAACGTGGTTGTACTCAACGACAGCTTGGCAGCCAATGTCGCCCTAGGACAAACACCTGATGAAGAGCGTGTCATGGCGTGTCTCAAGGCCGCGCATTTAAGTGACTACTTGGCCACCCTGCCCCAGCATATTCATACGCTTGTGGGCCACAATGCGTCCACCATGTCGGGCGGTCAACGACAGCGACTTGCGATTGCACGTGCCTTGTACAAAGACGCTCCAGTGCTGATTTTGGATGAAGCCACATCAGCCTTGGATAACGAGTCTGAACGACTTGTGCAAGATGCATTGCAAAGTCTGCAAAAAAACAGAACCACTTTGGTGATTGCGCACCGTTTAACCACCATAGAAAAAGCAGACCGCATCATTGTGATGGAGCATGGGCGCATTATTGAGCAGGGCACCCACCAGCAATTGCTGCAAGCACAAGGCGCTTATGCAGCGATGTTCAAGCTGAGCCAATCAACAGGCGCCTCGCTCCAGTAATAAAGACGCTACTTCGGCTACAAACTCGTCTGCACTTGGGTTGATCAAGCGGCGACACCAAGCCTCATTGTGAAATGATGTTCGCTCTGGGTAGGTGAATAAAACCAAAGTAGGTTTGCGTAAAGCCACAGCCATGTGATAAGGCCCTGAGTCGGTTGAGATGAAAACATCGCAAGCATCAATCAAACCGCTTGTACTGCTCAAGGTGGTAAGACCTGCCACATCCATGATGTGAACAGGCTGATTGCTGATACTGTGTAAATGCTTGATGAATTCTTGGTTCACCTCTTTTTCAAAGGGTGCACCGCTCAACAGCAATTGCGCAGGATATTTTTGGAGCAGCTGATGAAAACAGTTTGCCAAGTGAGGCAAAGAGGGCCTTTTATGCATGGCGTCTGGTGTGCCACAGCCTATGTTGAGTCCAATGATCGGTAAATCATTTTGAAAATGATGTCGATATGTGGATTGCCATTCTTTTCCCTCCTCAGTCACTTGCATTTCTATGGGCGTCGTGCCTCTTTCTAAACCCAGCGCTTTGAGCACCACAAAATCTCGGTGGGTGTAGTCCATGGGTAACTCTAGGCCATGACTTTGCGCATAGTTTTGAACGCTAGGGGACGTGCGCTGGTAAAACAGTGAGCGCAAGGGAAACTGTGCAATGCCCCAAGTAGACGCGCCCGAGGTTTGGCCAGCAAGCCAAGTTAACAGAGAAGTTTTGATGCCATGGGGTTCAAAATCAATCACCCAATCAGCATTTACCTCTTTTAAAACCCTGCTAAACGATTTCCATACGTCTTTGAAAGGCACTTTTTGCCCTTGGGGATGCGAAGGGTCTTTATCGCGCACCGTGATGAAATGCGCGCTGTTCAATAAGGGGTGCTGATGAATCAATGCTTCAGTCGGGTAGCCTGGGTGCTTGCTTAAAAAAACCAAATGCAATTTGGCATGCGGCCAGCGGTTTTTGAGAACCCGCCACGCAGCTGAGCTTCGAAGCAAATCGCCCACGCCCAGGCTGTGCGACTTGATCATCAGAATCGATTTCGGATAAGGTGTCACGCTGAAAGAACCTGCTGATAAAGAATTTCATATTGCGCGGCCACATGGGGCCAAAGGCAGTTGTTGGCAAATGCAACTGAATTGGCTTTGTATTTGGCATGAACCAGAGGTTGCGAAAGCTCAACAACCGCAGCTTTCAACGCCATGGCATCTTTTGGGTCGGCCAAAATGAAAGCATTCAAACCATGCTGCAAATCGGCTGCAATACCGCAATGCTCGGATGCGCTAACCACCACCGGCAAGCCATGCGACATGGCTTCAAGCACAACCATGCCAAACGTGTCTTCTAATGTGGGATGCAGCAAGATATCAGCTGAAGCGTAAATTTCGTTCATGGCACTGACCACACCTAAAAATTTAACCCGGTCAGCAATACCTAAAGCTTCAAGTTGGTCTTGCCAGTGTTTCAAGGGCAACGCTTTACCGACAACCAACAGTTTGAAAGACGAATCTAAAACAGACAAAGCTTTTAAAACTGTCTGCAAATTTTTCTTCATCGCATCATTACCAACCCACAGCAGTATTTGGGGACTGGGTGTGGCGTCAGTAAAGAATGGGGTTCTTTGCGTAGTGCCTTGGTCTTTGTTGGTACGCGGGTAGATGCCAGGCGCAATACTAGATAAATGACTATCAGGCAAGGGCGGACGCATTTGATGCAACTGCTGCATCAAAGGAATGGATACCGCCACCCATATACGCCTCGCAGAAATACGGAAACGGAAAAACTCCAAAGCCGCGTATGCCCATAAGCGAGGACTGGTGAAAAATTTCAGCTTGCGCCCTAAACCATCAGCTGTGCTTTTGCATCGCATGGGAATCACATGAATAGTTTGAATATTCCCATGCCAAGTATTTTCATGGGAATGCACAATATCAAAGCCTTCACGCGTTAGCCACCAAGTAGCTGTCGCATACCAAAGTTGATTGAGCCAACGCGGTCTTTTAAAAATCAATGCAATCGGGTGAAATGTCACCGTTTGAAAAGAGGTGTCCATGGTTTGCGCAAACACATGAACCTCATGTCTTTGAGCCAAATCCAATGCCACCGCCACCGCATAGGCTTCAGCGCCACCTGCACTGGCGCAAAAGGTACGGTGCAACACAGCAATTTTTAAACGCTTGCGCAAGCGATTCATGCTAGCTACTTCGCTCTCTTGCTGTCTTCATAGTTGCTCAGCACTTTAAGCAAGAACTGCGCAGTGTGGGTTGAACGAACCACCGGTACACGCGGAAGTGCCGACATTCGGTCTGCAGCACAGGCTCTGCCTCTGTGGGTGGTAGTGGCTGCCGTATAACCTGCTTCAAAAACCAAATCTTCATGCTCAGGTAAAAAATGTCCAAAAGGATAGCAAAATTGCGTCACCGGTCTTTCCAGCAAATGCTCCAAATCCAGTTTGCTTTGACGCAAATCTTCACGCACCTGCGTCAAAGTCAATTGCGTCAAGTCTGCATGGCTGCAAGTGTGCGACCCGACCTCCATACCGCCATTCACCCATTCCTGAAGTTCTTGGGGTGTCATGAGAGGGGCTTGCGGTATGCCTAAAGAACTGTCCCATTGGTTGGATTTACCCACCAAACCACTCACCACATAACAGGTTGCGCTAAAACCATAACGCTTCAAAACAGGGAGCGCATGATGCAAATTGCTTTGGTAACCATCATCCAATGTGATGCCCACGACCTTGCCGCTTTTTTCACCCCGCACATAGGGCATCAAGGCCGTCATGTCCAGCCCTTGGTAACCCAGTCGATGCAGCCAGCGCATTTGCGATGCAAAAGCAGTGGGTGACACCCACAGGCTTCGCATAGGCGCGCCTTTGGGTGGCGGCTCTTGCGTATGGTGATAAGTCAAAATAGGAACAGAGGCAGACGATTTCATAGCAACACAATGTTGTAGTCTTCTGGCCCCATGCCAGTTTCAGCCATCAAGGAAATGGGTTTGCGAATAAAGTCGCTCAGTCCTGCCAAGTGGTGGTTTTCTTCTTCTTGTAAAAGTTCGATGACCGCCGGCGAAGCAAGTACACGAAATTCTTGGGGATTGAATTGTCTGGCTTCACGCAAAATTTCACGCAAGATATCGTAGGCCACGCTGCGGGCAGTGTTGACAATACCGCGCCCTTGACAACTCGCACAAGGTTGACAGAGCAAATGCGCAAGCGACTCTCGGGTGCGCTTGCGGGTCATCTCAACCAAACCCAAAGGGGAAAAACCACTGAAGGAAGTTTTAACTCGGTCTTTGGCAAGTTGCTTGGCAAACTCACTGAGGACAGCTGATTGATGGTCTGGCTTTTGCATGTCGATAAAGTCGATGACCATCATGCCGCCCAAATTCCGCAATCGCAATTGACGAGCAATAGCACCAGCGGCTTCTAAATTGGTTTTGAAAATAGTTTCATCAAAACTTTTTGCACCCACAAAACCGCCGGTGTTGACGTCTACCGTGGTCATGGCTTCGGTTTGGTCAATGATCAAATACCCACCAGATTTGAGTTCCACCCTTCGGCCCAATGCGGATTGAATATCTGCATCAATATTGAATAAATCAAAAATCGGGCGTTCACCTTTGTAGTGCACGAGCTTGCCCACAGAAGACGGCATGAACTCTTCGCCAAATGCCTTCAGCATAGAAAATTGTTCGCCAGAGTCAATGCGAATGGTTTGCGTACCGTCGGTTACGAAATCACGCAAGACACGTTGAAGCAGATTCAAATCTTGGTGCAACAGTGACTTGGCGGCTTGGTTGACAGAGGCCAAACGAATACGCTCCCACGTTTTTCTTAAGTAAGTAATATCTTCAATAAGCTCTGGGTCCGTCGCCTCTTCACCGTTGGTGCGCAAAATAAAACCGCCCTTGGCCTCGCCTTGATGCGCCAATTGAGAAAGCCTGTCACGCAAAAGATAGCGTTGCTCGGTGGGAATTTTTTGAGAAACGCCGATGTGATCATCTTGAGGAAGAAACACAAGTAAGCGTCCGGCGATGCTGAGTTGAGCTGATAAACGTGCGCCTTTAGAACCCAATGGGTCTTTCATGACCTGAACCAACATCGATTGGCCTTCGAACACCTGCTTTTCGATGGGCAGCACAGGAGGCGGTGTCGCATCGGGTTCTGCGTGCTTTGCGCTGAGACTGCTCATCAAATCTGCAACATGCAAAAAAGCCGAGCGATCTAAACCAATATCAATAAATGCTGACTGCATGCCGGGTAACACACGAACGACTTTGCCCAAATAAATATTGCCCACCAAGCCACGCTCGAGTGAGCGCTCTATATGGACTTCTTGCACCGCGCCGTTCTCTACCACCGCTACCCGGCTTTCGTGCGGTGCCCAATTGATGAGGATGTCTTGCTGCATTCAGGCTACCTCAATCGATTTAAGTAATTGGGTGGTTTCATACAAAGGCAGGCCCATGATGCCAGAGTAGCTGCCTGTAATTTTTTGAATAAAAGCACTGGCGCGACCTTGAATGGCATAAGCGCCTGCTTTGCCCATGGGTTCGCGGCTGTCCACATAAGCTTTTATATCAGCAGCAGTCATAGCTGCAAATTTAACGCTAGAACGGCTTAAAGCCAAGTGAATGCGATGATGATGACCCACAGCCACAGCGGTCAACACTTGGTGGGTTTTACCCGATAACTGCGTCAGCATGTCAATAGCCTGGGTGGCATTTGCGGGTTTACCCAAAATACGCTTATCAATCACGACGGTGGTGTCCGCACACAAAACAGGCCTCACAGGTAGCGATTGCTGGTGCATCTGCGTAACAGCCGATTTCAATTTCAAACGGGTGACACGCTTGACATACTTCAGCGCAGACTCGTGGGGCAAGACTTCTTCAAGCGCTTCAGCCGCGGCCGAATCGGTGGGTAACAGCAACTCAAAGGCCACCCCAATTTGCTCGAGCAAAGCCTGCCGTCTCGGGCTTTGCGAAGCTAAATAGATGAAAGAAGGAGCACTCATTCGCGGTGGTAAGGGTGATTCGTCATGAGGGACCAACAACGGTAGAGCTGCTCAATCAGTACAACTCGGACCATGGCATGGGGCAAGGTCATGTCAGATAAACGCATCAGTGTGCTGCCATCCTGACGAATTGATGGATCAAAACCATCTGCGCCGCCAATAATCATCGCCACATCTTGTCCTTGGGCTTGCCAATCGGTCCAGCGAAGCGCTAGCGCTTTGGTGGTGGTGTGTTGACCGTGTTCATCAAGCCAAATTTTGTGGCACTCACGCGGCAAAACCTCATGAATACGTTTTGCCTCCGCCGCCCAAATTTGCGCTTTGGTGCGCGAGCCACGCGGTTCGGCTTTGACGGTTTTGAGGCTGACTCCAGCCTCAGCGGGAAATCGCTTGTGGTAATCGTCCCAGGCCGTTTGTGCCCAGTCAGGAATGCGTATACCCACAGCAACCACCCATAACTTCATGGTTTGCGAGATTGACGGGGGCTGGTTTTCTTGGCGGGGGTCTTGCGCACGGGGGCTTTGGCTGAAAGCGATTTCTTGGCGGGTGTCGCCTTTGCCGGTTCGGCTTTGGCGGATGCTTTTTTGGCAGCTGTTTTTTTAGCGGGTGCTTTCTTGGCTACAGGCTGGGGAGCTTCAACCGGCTTGGGCGCAGCAGGTTTGGGTGCGCCGAGTTTGATACGAACAGGTTTTTCACCCCAAATTTCTTCCAAATGGTAGTAGGTGCGAATGGCCGGCTGCATGATGTGGACCACCACAGAGCCGCAGTCCACAATGATCCATTCGCCATTGTCTTCACCTTCCATGCGAGGTTTGCCAAAACCCGACTCCTTCACACCATCGCGCACACTGGCGGCCAAAGCTTTGGTTTGGCGATTGGATGTGCCACTGGCAATCACCACCCGCTCAAACAGTGAAGACAAGTGCTCTGTGTTGAACACCACAATCTCTTGTGCTTTGACATCTTCCAGACTGTCGACAATGCTTCGTTGCAGTTTTTGAACGTCTTTTTTTTCAGCAGCTTCTGTCATGGGGTTCCAAATAGAGTTGGTTTTGTTGGATGTAATCGGCAACGGGGGGGCTTACAAGATCTGACTCAGGGTGGCCACGCGCATAACTGGCTCGCAGCTTAGATGAACTGACATCCATCAAAGGCATGTGCATTCGCATCACCCGTTCTGAGGGGAGATTGTGCCACTCGAAAGCAGCGGCAATTTCAGAAGACATCACGGGGCGCGCAACCACCACGAGTTGCGCGATTTGCAAAATACGCTGCCATTCATGCCATTGGCTAAAGCTGGCTGCCTGATCCTGACCAACCAAAAGATAAAAAACAGCATCAGGATGACGCGACTGCAACTCAGACAGGGTTTGCACGGTGTAACTCGGGCCGGCAAAAGATGTTTCCATCTCGTCAACCATGGCTTGAGGACAGGCCTGAAAAGCCAATCGCGTCATGGCTATTCGATGCCCAGCATCAGACAAGACACGCGATTTATGCCAAGCCTGACCGGTGGGAACAATATACAGACGATCGAGTTTGAGTTGCTCTATCGCCGCTTTTGCCAAGGCTTCGTGCGCGCGGTGGGGTGGATCAAAAGAGCCACCAAACAGTCCGATGCGGTGGAGCTGACTCAAGTGCCCTTTGCCCAATCTTGTGGCACGAGGAAGTGGGTGTAAAGCTTTTCTTCAGCCGAACCAGGCTCGGGCGTTTGCTGATAAGACCAACTCACCATGGGTGGCAAAGACATCAAAATGGATTCAGTACGCCCACCCGACTGAAGACCAAAATGTGTGCCGCGGTCCCACACCAAATTGAACTCTACATACCGGCCTCGTCGGTAGAGCTGGTGGTTTCTCTCGCGTTCACCGTAAGGTGTGTTCATGCGTTTTTCCACAATCGGCAAATAGGCATGATTGAAAGCATCGCCCACACTTTGCATCATGGCAAAGCTTTTCTCAAACCCCAGTTCTGCAAAATCATCGAAAAATATACCGCCCACGCCGCGCGGCTCATTACGGTGCTTCAAGAAAAAATACTCATCACACCATTTTTTAAATCGGGGATAGTAAGTGGCATCAAAACCATCTAAGGGTTTTTTACATTGGGTATGAAAGTGACTGGCGTCCTCATCAAACCCGTAATAAGGCGTCAAATCCATGCCGCCCCCAAACCAAGCCACTGCATCGCCCGACGCCGGCTGAGCCAGTAATGCCCGCACATTCAGGTGCACGGTGGGAACATAGGGGTTGCGGGGATGAAACACCAAAGACACGCCCATGGCTTCAAACGAAGAACCAGTCAATTCAGGGCGATGCTGGGTTGCAGAAGGTGGGAGTTTGGGGCCGCGCACATGAGAAAAACCGCAGCCTGCTCGCTCGAACACACGGCCGTTTTCAAGAATTTGTGTGATTCCATTGCCTTGCAGTGTCTCGCCAGCAGGTTTTTCCCATTCATCAACAAGAAAAGCATTTCCGTCAATGGCCGATATGGCCGCGGTGATGCTTTGTTGCAAGCCAAGTAAATAGGCTCTGACGGGTGCAAAAGAGGGGTTCATATTCAATCCGGCCTGAGGTTGAAGACTGGGGCTTTAGCGTCGAATAGCACGGTAGCCGATATCTCGGCGCATCTGCATGCCTTGAAAATTAACTTTATCGGCAAGCTCGTAAGCACGGGTTTGCGCTTGTTTGACTGTGTCGCCCAATGCGGTGACACACAAGACCCGTCCGCCGCTGGTGAGCACCTTGCCATCCTTTTGGACCGTGCCTGCATGAAACACCATGGCTTCTTCGCTGTCCGGTCCCAGCCCACGTATCTCTTGCCCTGACTCAGGTGTGGCTGGGTAGTTGGCAGCGGCCAATACAACGCCCAAAGCGCTACGCCTGTCCCATTGCAGTTCGGTATTTGCCAACAAATGGGTATCCGAATCAGTGGCTGTCCAAAGCAACTGAAGCAAATCGCTTTTAAGACGCATCATGATGGGCTGAGTTTCTGGGTCACCCATTCGACAATTGAACTCAAGCACCAAGACTCTGCCAGCGCGGTCAATCATGAGACCTGCATACAGAAAGCCGGTGTAGGGGATGCCGTCTTGCTGCATGCCTTTGAGGGTGGGGGCAATCACTTCACGCATGACTTTGGCGTGAATTTCAGGGGTTACTACAGGGGCTGGAGAATAAGCGCCCATGCCGCCCGTGTTGGGTCCTTGATCGGCATCAAGCAAGCGTTTGTGGTCTTGTGATGTGGCCAACGAAACAGCTGCCAAGCCATTTGCAACCACCATGAAACTGGCCTCTTCACCGTCTAAAAACTCCTCAATCACCACACGCGCAACACCTTGGTTGTGTTGGACAGCGCCGTCATTGGCAAGCATGTGGTCAATGGCTGCATGGGCCTCCTGCACGTCTAAGGCAACAACTACGCCTTTACCGGCAGCCAAGCCATCGGCTTTGACCACAATGGGCGCGCCTTTGGCGTCGACATAAGCATGGGCCTGAGCAGCATCTTCAAAGACTTGGTAATCCGCCGTGGGGATGCCGTGTTTACGCATAAAAGCTTTGGAAAAAGCCTTGGAACTTTCAAGCTGCGCGGCAGCCTGCGTGGGCCCAAAGATGCGTAAGCCATGTTGGCGAAATTCGTCGACGATACCTGCGGCCAAAGGGGCCTCGGGGCCCACCACGGTCAGGTCAATGCCGTTGGCCAAGGCCCATTCCCGCAACGCCACTTTGTCGGTGAGCGACAAGTTATGGAGATCTTTGTTGGTGGCGGTTCCACCGTTACCTGGTGCCACATAAATGCGCTGGACTAGCGAGGACTGATTAAGTTTCCATGCCAAGGCATGTTCCCGACCACCGCCGCCAACCATGAGTATTTTCATAGCGCGGCGTTATGAAAAACCTCTTGAACATCGTCAAGTTCTTCAAGAGCGTCAATGATTTTTTGCATTTTCAGTCTGTCATCGTCATTCAATTCGATAGTGACTTCGCTTCGAAAAGTGACTTCAGCCATGCCCGCTTGCAAACCTGCAGCATCAAGAGCCGCTTTGACTGCCTCAAAGGCTGTTGTCGGGGTTAAGACTTCAACGGCGCCATCTTCATCAATCAATACATCGTCAGCACCGGCTTCTAAGGCGGCCTCCATGACGGCATCTTCGGATGTGCCTGGTGCGAAGATCAGTTGGCCACAGTGTTTAAACTGAAAAGCGACCGATCCCTCGGTACCTAAGTTGCCCCCATGTTTGTTCAAGGCATGGCGCACCTCGGCAACGGTACGCACCTTGTTGTCGGTCATGGTGTCAACCATCAGTGCAACTCCACCCACACCATAAGCTTCGTAGCGTATTTCTTCATAGTTCACGCCTTCCAAATTGCCCGTGGCTTTGTCAATATTTCGCTTGACGGTGTCTGCTGGCAAATTGACGGCTTTGGCCTTTTCAATGGCCAAACGCAAGCGCGGATTAGCGCTTAAATCTGCACCCCCCGTGCGCGCGGCCACCATGATTTCACGAATGACGCGGGTCCAAACTTTACCGCGTTTTTCGTCTTGTCGACCCTTGCGGTGCTGTATGTTGGCCCATTTGCTATGTCCAGCCACGCCTAGCCTGCCTCAGCTTCTTCGGGCTCGGCAGGCTCTGACTTAGATGATCTGGATTCTTTTTTGGGCAAAGGTTGAATGTCGAGCAAGACCTCATCTTTGTCATCGATGTCGACCGTGAGTCGACCACCATCAATCAGCCTGCCAAACAGCAACTCATCGGCCAGCGCACGGCGAATCATGTCTTGTATGAGTCTTTGCATAGGGCGAGCGCCCATGAGTGGATCGAAACCTTTCTTGGCCAAAAACTTGCGCAACACGTCGGTGAAAGTGACATCGACTTTTTTCTCGGCCAACTGGGTTTCAAGTTGCAGCAAGAATTTGTCCACCACACGCATGATGACCACTTCGTCCAAGGCCTTAAAGCTGACAGTGGCGTCCAAACGGTTGCGGAATTCAGGCGTAAACAAACGTTTGATATCGGCCAACTCGTCACCCGCTTCACGCGCGTTGGTAAAGCCTATGGTCGACTTGTTCATGGTCTCGGCACCCGCATTGGTCGTCATGATGATGATGACGTTGCGGAAATCAGCCTTGCGGCCGTTGTTGTCTGTCAAAGTGCCGTGGTCCATGACTTGGAGAAGCACATTGAAAATATCTGGGTGGGCTTTTTCAATCTCATCGAGCAGCAACACGGAATGCGGTTTTTTGGTGACCGCTTCTGTGAGCAATCCGCCTTGATCGAAACCCACATAGCCTGGAGG
>Ga0187844_10000124_pt1 | contig 56272 bp, 43 predicted proteins | sample SpaLakP09_SKY_50_FD_134517 | JGI IMG/M metagenome (GOLD analysis project Ga0187844, IMG submission 134517) | Oligotrophic lake water microbial communities from Sparkling Lake, Wisconsin, USA - SP09_SKY_50 | ecosystem: Environmental > Aquatic > Freshwater > Lake | place: USA: Sparkling Lake...
ATAGCCCTGGGCATGCAGGGTGCCATGGACCAGCAGATGGGCGTAGTGATCGGCAATGCTGATGCCCAGCGCCAACGCCTCCTGGGCCACCACCGGCGCGCACAGCACCAGATCGGCCACCACTACCGGCTCATGGCTGTAGTCGAAGGTCAGCACGTTGGTGGCATAGTCCTTCTGCCGATAGTCGCGGTTCAGCGCCTGACCCTCCTCGGCGCCGACGATGCGCACGGTCATCTCGCCGGGCAGCTCCAGGGCCGCGCGTATCCAGCGGACGACCTTGTGCCTGGGCAACAACGCGCGGTGGCTGGCATCGGCAAACTGCAGTGACAGGCTCAAGTCGGGCTTGCTCATTGCGTACCCTCCCGCGTCGAGGTCTGTGCCTCATAGGCCCGCACGATGCGCGCCACCAGCGGGTGGCGAACGACGTCGCCGGCGGTGAAGTGGGTCATCGCAATGCCGTCGACATCGCCGAGCACACGCTCGGCATCGACCAGGCCGCTGGCCATGCCCTTGGGCAGGTCGATCTGGCTGGTGTCACCAGTGACCACGCACTTGCTGCCGAAGCCGATACGGGTCAGGAACATCTTCATCTGCTCGGGCGTGGTGTTCTGCGCCTCGTCGAGGATCACGAAGGCGTGATTGAGTGTGCGCCCGCGCATGAAGGCCAGCGGCGCGATCTCAAGCAGGCCCTTCTCAAAAGCCTTGGTGACACGGTCGAAACCCATCAGATCGTAGAGCGCGTCATACAGCGGGCGCAGATAGGGATCGACCTTCTGCGCCAGATCGCCGGGCAGGAAGCCCAGGCGCTCGCCGGCCTCGACGGCCGGCCGCGTCAGGATGATGCGCTGCACCGTGTTGCGCTCCAGCGCATCAACGGCGCAGGCCACGGCCAGAAAGGTCTTGCCGGTGCCGGCCGGCCCGAGGCCGAAAGTGATGTCGTGCGACAGTATCTTGCGCAGATAGTCATGCTGATTGGGCGTGCGGCCGGCCAGCTCCGCGCGGCGCGTGCGCAGGGTGATCGCGCCATCGATCGGGTGGGCATCGGCCGTGCCGTCGCCCAAGGGGGAGGCAATGGAGGCCGTTGCGGCGCGTTTGCGGGGTCTGGCCTGGGCCAGATCACCGACCGCCTCGACCAGGGCCAGCTGAAAGGCCTGCGGCGGAATCGGCTTGGCGGCGCGCTCGTACAGGCTCCTGATCAGCACCACCGCGCGCTCGGCATAGGCCTTGGCGCCTTCGACCCGGAAATACTCGTTGCGGCGCGAAATGCTGACGTCCAGCGTCGCCTCGATCTGGCGCAGGTGTTCATCCAGCATGCCGCACAAATGGGCCAGCCGGGCGTTGTCCAGTGGGACGAATTCATGTCGAAGTATCACGATTTGCTTCGCTTGTGTGTGAAGCTGCATTGTCGCCCGGGTGGACACCAGGGCCGCAGCGGCGCCGCGTCCTGCACAATCGTTGACCATGAAAAGCCTGTCCGCCGCCCCCCAACTGATTCGACTGCTGGCCCGGCTGCTGTTCTTCAGCGCGGCGCTGGTCTGGCTGACGCCGGCCCAGGCCCAGTCCAAGCAATACCTGACCCTGACTCAGGCGCTGGCCGTGGCCAGCGATGCGTCGCTGTTCCCGGAGGGGGCCGCCGCGCGCGCGCAGGCCTTGCCGGACGACTGGGCGCAGAGCCGGCCTGGCTACAGCGGCGCGGTCTGGTACCGCCTTGGCTTCGATGCCGCCCCGCAAGCCCCCGGCCGGCCACTCGGGCTCTTCATCGACCGAGCCTGCTCCAACTACCAGCTGGTACTCAACGGCATCAGGCTGAAGGGCACCGGCGCCATGCAGGACCCGATCAGCGATCACTGCTATGCCGCCCAGCTTGTGGAGCTGCCCATCGGCCTGCTGAAGCCACAAGGCAATGTGCTGGATCTGCATATTGCCGGCTACGCCCTGCAGCGCGTCAATGCGGTGCAACGCGGTGCCGGGCTGTCGGCGCTGGAGCTGGGCCCGCTGGATGAGCTGGAGCAGCGAAACCACCGCATCAATCTATGGCGGCAAGGGCTGCCGGCCCTGTTGTCGGCAGTCATGCTCAGCTTGGCGCTGTTCACCGGCGCGCGGGCGCTGATCAGCCCGCGCGAGCGCCATCTCGGCTATCTGGCCGGCATGGCCCTGCTCACGGCCCTGCTGAGCCTGCGCTTCTTTCTCGGCGAAATTCCGCTGCCCCGCGATCAGGTCGAGTGGCTGCTGGCCAGCCTGGTGCCGCCGCTGGTACTGTGTGTGGTGCAGTTCCTGCTGCGCCAGGTCGGCTGGGAACACCGGGCCCTGAACATGGCGCTGGCGCTGCAATGCCTGCTGGTGCCGGTCAGCCTCTGGTGGGCCGGTGCGCTGCACCACCACACGCTGACCGGCGCCTGGTACCTGGTGCTGACGGTACAGGTGCTGGCCGCGATCGCCTTCCATCTGTGGCTGGCCTGGCGTCACCAGCGCAAGGAGTTCTGGCTGATGGCTGGCATCCTGGGGATCGCAGGCCTGCTGTTGGTGCTGGAGGTGTTGACACAGCACCGCCTGGTCGCCGGCCCGGTGGGCCTGGCTGCGGTGGCCATGCCACTGTGCATGCTGATGATCGGTCTGCGCCTGGTCGTCTTGCAGGCTCACGGTCGCAATCAGGCCGAACTCGATCGTAGCGTGATGGAACAGCGCCTGCGCGATACCGTGACCGAGATCGAACGCAATTACGCCCAGTTGGCCGAGACCAAGGTAGAACAAGTCACCGAGCGCGAGCGCAAGCGCATTGCCGCCGACCTGCATGACGACCTGGGCGCCAAGCTGCTGACCATCGTCCACACCAGCGAGTCGGATCGCATCTCGACCCTGGCACGGGAGGCGCTGGAGGAAATGCGCTTGTCGGTGCGCGGCCTGACGGGCAAACCGGTGCAGTTGCTTGACGCGCTGGGCGACTGGCGGGCAGAAGTGGTGTCGCGTCTGAGCCAGGCGAATATCGTTGCCGAATGGAAGTCGCCGCCCGAGGACATCGTCCATACCCTGCCGGCCCGGGCCTATGTGCAGACCACGCGGATTTTTCGCGAGTCGGTCAGCAACATCATCAAGCACAGCGGGGCTACCCATTGCACCATCAGTTGCGCGGTGCTGGGCACCGACTTCCAGGTCATGGTCCAGGACAACGGCCACGGCATCTCGATGGAGCTCGACGGCCGGCTGGACCGCGGCCACGGCATGGCCAGCATGAAGTCACGAGCCAAGCAGATGCATGGCCAGTGCCTGGTCGAGTCCGGCCCGGGCTGGGGAACCGTGATCCGCCTCACGATTCCGCTCTGAGCGTGTGCTCGCAGCGCTTGATTCACGATTCACGGCGTCGATAACCCCGTATCCCTACAAGGCGAAAGCAATGAACAATATTCTGCTGCTGGAAGATCTGCCCGAGATTCGCGCCTGGCTGAAGGCCTTGATCAAACAAGTGTTCCCGGCCTCGGAGATCATCGAATGCGCACGCATCCATGACGCGCTTCAGCTGGTGGCGGCACAGAAGTTCACCCTCGCCTTGCTGGACCTGGGCCTGCCCGACGGCTCCGGTGTCGATGTGGTCGCCGCACTGCGCGAGGCCCAGCCCGATGTGCAGTCGGTGATCGTCACCATCCATGACGACGACGAGCACCTGTTCCCGGCGCTGCAAGCCGGCGCCTTCGGCTATCTGCTGAAAGAGCAGTCGCGCGAGTTGCTGGTCGAGCAGTTGCAACGGATGAGCCAGGGCGAACCGCCGCTGTCGCCATCGATCGCACGCAAGGTGATCGCCTATTTCACCGGCCAGCAGCGCCGTCCGCGGGCCTCGAACACCCTGGTACACGAGGTCTCGCTGACCGACCGCGAAACCGAGGTGTTGCTGCGCGTGGCCAAGGGCTTCACGTTGCCGGAGATCGGTGTGCAGCTGGGTCTGTCGCGCCACACCATCGCCGACTATGTGAAGCAGATCTACCGCAAGCTCAATGTGTCCTCGCGGGCTGAAGCCGCGCTGGAAGCACAACGCCTGGGACTGTTCGGTCGCGGATAATCCGCCTCCATGATCGGACGACTGACAGGCGTAATCGCGGAGAAATCGCCCCCGCTGGTGCTCGTGGACGTGAATGGCGTCGGCTACGAGGTCGACGTGCCCATGAGCACCTTCTACAACCTGGGCGGCTTGGGCGAGCGCGTCAGTCTGCTGACCCATCAGGTGGTACGCGAGGACGCCACCTGCTGTTCGGCTTTCTCACCGTCGAGGAACGTGCCACCTTCCGCCAGTTGATCAAGATCAGCGGCGTCGGCCCGCGCATGGCCCTGTCCATCCTGTCGGGTCTGAGCGTGCAGGAGTTGGCCCAGGCCATCACGCGCCAGGAGGCCGGCCGGCTGGTCAAGGTGCCGGGCATCGGAAAGAAAACCGCTGAACGCCTGCTGCTGGAGCTCAAGGGCAAGCTGGGTCCGGACCTGGCCCTGCCGGCCAGCATCGCCAACGACGCCCAGGGCGACATCCTGCAAGCCCTGATCGCGCTGGGGTATAGCGACAAGGAAGCCGCCAGCGCGTTGAAGGCGCTACCCGCCGAGATTGGTGTCAGCGAAGGCATCAAGCAAGCCCTCAAAGCACTGGCGCGCTGAGACTCGAAACCTGTATATCTGAACAGCCCGCGCACATAATGCGCACATGAGCATTCAAACCGATGAGTTCGAGCCGGCGCGGCGCGTCGTCAGCGCCGCCCCCACCTCGCCCAACGAAGAGGCGATAGAGCGTGCGCTGCGGCCCAAGGGCCTGCGAGAGTATGTGGGCCAGGCCAAGGCGCGCGAGCAGTTGGAGATCTTCATCGGCGCGGCAAAGAAGCGCGAAGAGGCGATGGACCATGTGCTGCTGTTCGGCCCGCCTGGCCTGGGCAAGACCACGCTGAGCCACATCATCGCCAACGAGCTCGGCGTCAATCTGCGCCAGACCTCGGGCCCGGTGTTGGAAAAGCCCAAGGACTTGGCCGCCATCCTGACCAATCTGGAGCGCAACGATGTGCTCTTCATCGACGAAATCCACCGGCTGAGCCCGGTCGTCGAGGAAATTCTCTACCCGGCACTGGAGGACTACCAGATCGACATCATGATCGGCGAGGGCCCGGCCGCGCGCTCGATCAAGCTTGACCTGCAACCGTTTACCCTGGTTGGCGCCACCACCCGCGCGGGCATGCTGACCAACCCGCTGCGCGACCGTTTCGGCATCGTCGCGCGGCTGGAGTTCTACTCGGCCGAGGAGCTGGCGCGCATCGTCACCCGCTCGGCCGGGCTGCTCAAGGTGCCCACCGACGAAGAGGGCGCCTTCGAGATCGCCCGCCGCTCGCGCGGCACGCCGCGCATCGCCAACCGCCTGCTGCGCCGCGTGCGCGACTATGCCGACGTCAAGGGCGACGGCCGCATCGGCAAGCGCATTGCCGATCTGGCACTGGCGATGCTCGACGTCGATCCACGCGGCTTCGATGTGATGGACCGCAAGCTGCTGGAGGCGGTGATACACCGCTTCGATGGCGGCCCGGTCGGCCTGGACAATGTGGCCGCGGCGATCGGCGAGGAGCCCGGCACGATCGAGGACGTGATCGAGCCCTATCTGATCCAGCAGGGCTTCTTGCAGCGCACGCCGCGCGGGCGCATTGCCACATTGGCGGCCTTCCGCCATCTGGGGGTGACGCCGCCGAAGTCCGCTGCGGACCTGTTCGACGAATAGGCATAAAAAAAGCGACCCGAGGGTCGCTTTGTTCCACTGTGATCCGAAGATCACCCCTGTCGCGTGTATCGCGCCAGGGCCTGCTGCAGCCGGACAAGCCCTTTCGGACTTGTCCGCGCGGCATCAGAAGTTGTGGCGCACGCCAGCAGCCAGCGAGGTGAAGTCGCCTGCCTTGTTCAGCGTGTTCTTGGTATCGATGGCCGTGTAGTAGCCATACACCTTGGTACGCTTGCTCAGGTTGTAGTTGTAGCCCAGCGTGAACTGGTTGGCCTTGTTGGTCGACACATTCTTGCCCGTGTTGCCGAAGTTCACGTGGAACTCGGAAGCACCCAGGGCGTACATGCCAGCCAGACGCGAGATGGTACGCGACGAACCGTTGATGTCTTCGCGTTGGATGTAGCCACCGATGGTGAAGGCGCCCATCTCATACAGAGCACGGCCAGCGTACTGCTTGGCGCTGCCTTCCTTGGTGTAACCGGCACCCAGGTGCAGAGGACCCTGGTCGTAGTTCACCGACAGGTCGAAGTTCTTCTTGTCGCCAGGATTGTTTTCGCCAGCGTGCACGGCAGCTTCAACCGTGAAGCCTTCGAAGTTCGGCGAGAACCAGCCCACCTTGTTGGTGGTGCGGAACGGGCCGCCGTACAGCGCATCCGACGACGAACCCGTGTCATGGTTGTGCATGCTCACGTAGTCGGCGGTGGCGTAGTAGGAACCAGGGAACCAGTTGCCCAGACGGATCGTACCGAAGCTGCCGGTCAGGTCGACGTGCGACTCACGGCCCCAGAAGGAAGCGGCAGCCTTGCCGTCGCTCGAATCAAAACCGCTTTCCAGCACGAACGAAGCCTTCAGGCCGCCGCCGAGGTCTTCAACGCCGCGGAAACCGAAGCGCGACGCGTTGTTGGCGACAACAATCTTGCGGCCTTGGTTGTTGACCTTCTGGCTCTCAACGGTGGTGTTGATGCGGCCGTACAGGGTCACCGAGCTTTGAGCGAAAGCGGGAGCGGAAATAGCTGCGATGGCAGCAACAAGAGCGATCTTTTTCATCGTTTGCCTTTGAGAGTTGAGGGGGTGCCTGGCTTTTTGCAGCCTGATCTTGTATTCGGAAAGTGGACGCAGTATAGAAGTTGCAGGGTTTACTCGGTACTCCTGACGCAGCTTAAAAACAACAACCCACCCTCAAGCCTGCTTTCCGAGCCCGTCGGTCTCATCAGCCGAGACTATGGCAGCCGCGCTGCCCCCGACGCTGAGCCGGCCCAACAGCCAGAGACCAGCGACCAGAACCAGGGCAAAGCCGACCTGCTGGATCGGTGCCAGCGTATGTACCGTCCACAGAAATACCGCGGTCAATGTCAATACGACACCGAAGAGCGCCAGGACGAGACCTTGCCTTCCAGAGGCCATCGGCGGGTCATAGCGCTGCAGCCGGCTTGGATCGAAGGGCTCACGGGGAAAGCGCGCCTCCAGCTCCGAGGGCCGCCAGCCCGGGGGCTTGAACCACAGCGCCAGCTTGTCCAGCCAGTTTCGGGCCCGCCAGCTGTCCTTGGCCAAGGCGGCATAGACCTCGAGATTGGCCCACAGCGGATTCCAGCTGCGCAAGGGCTTTCGCGTGCCATAGACGCAGGGCTGCTCATCCAGCTCCGCCTGGAAACTGCCGAACATGCGATCCCAGATGATCAGGATGCCGCCGTAGTTGCGATCCAGGTAGATGTCGTTGACGGCGTGATGAACGCGGTGATTGGACGGGGCACAAAACCAGCGGTCGAACCACCCCAGCTTGCCGATCTGCTGGGTATGGACCCAATATTGATAGAGAAGGTCAATCAGCGCGACGACGGCAAACACCAGCGGCGGGAAGCCCATCAGCGCCATCGGCAGATAGAACACCCAGCCAAGCAGCCAGCCGCTGCTGGTTTGCCGCAGCGCGGTGGACAGGTTGTAGTCCTCGCTCTGGTGGTGCACCACATGGGCCGCCCAGAACACCGCGCTGGTGTGGCCAAAGCGGTGGTGCCAGTAATAGAAGAAGTCATAGAGCAACAGTCCCAGGCCCCAGACCCACAGCGACTGGGCCGACAAGCGCCAGATGGCCAGGTTTTCATAAACCAGGGTGTAAATCCCCAAGGTCAACACCGTGGCAAAGAAACCCGCCACCTGGCTCAGCATGCCAAGGCCTATGCTGCTGACGGCATCGTTCAGACGATAGGTATTGCGGCCGCGCCGCGTACCGACCCACCACTCGAGCAGGATCAGGGCCAGAAACACCGGGGTGGCCAGGACGATGATTTGCGAACCTTGCATGTATCAACCTTTGATTGATGTGGACCCGAATCAAATCAGGCAGCCGCGGGCGTGGACGGGCCATAGATGCGCCACCACCCCCTGCTCCAATCCGCCGCGCAGCACCACAAAGCGATCGTGCAAATTCACCGTCGGGTCGCAGTGGCCGGGCACCAGCCAGACGGTGTCCCCCAGGTCGGGGAGGGCCTCGCCCCGTGGGCGGAGGATGCCATGCTCGTCACCCCCGTTGGCGAACTCAAGGTCCCGACCCCAGACCCGGGGCAGGCCGCTGTCGATCGCATGGGCCTTGTGGCCGGCATCGACAACGGCATGCGAAAGGCCCCGGCTGATGATCTGGCTCTTCACGAACAACGCATGTTCGAACACCGGCACGCCACGCTGCAGCTCGTTGTCGGCGTAGTCGCGATCCATGAACACATAGGAGCCGGCCTGCAGCTCGCCGTACAGGCCGCTGGCGGCTTCGAGCGCGAAGCTGCCGGTGCCGGCGTCGGTGACCAAAGGGCAGTTCAGGCCACTGGCGGTGACCGCCGCCTGAGCCGTACGCGCCACCGTCACCGCATGGTGAATGGCCGCCTCCCGCTCGGCTACGCTGCGCAGATGCTGGGCCTTGCCGTGATAGGCCTGCAGGCCGGCAAAGCGCAGGCCGGCGTGGGTCGCAACCAAATGGGCAAGCGCCCCGGCCTCGGTCGCCGCCACGCCGCAACGGCCCTGGCCGACATCGATCTCGACGAACACCGCCAGCGATGCACCGGCCTCGCGCACCGCTGTTGCCAGGCGCTCAATGCCCAGCCGCGAGTCCACGGCGATGGCCAGGGTCACGCGCTGGGCCAGCGCCGCCACGCGGGCCAGCTTGCGCGGATCTATGACCTCGTTGCTGATGTAGATATCGTCCACGCCAGCGTCGGCGAGCGCCTCGGCCTCACTGAGCTTTTGCACGCAGACGCCAACGGCACCTGCAGCTCTCTGCAGCGCCGCAATATGGCCGCTCTTGTGCGTCTTGGCATGGGGCCGCAGCCGCAGGCCATGGCTGCGGGCAAAGTCAGCCATCTTCTGGATGTTGCGCTCCAGCGCGTCCAGGTCCAATACCAGGGCCGGCGTGGCCACGGCCGAGATCGGGTCGCCTACTTGAATGGTGCCGATTGTCATGTCGTCAGGCCTTGGCGCTCGCCGTCGCTGAACTCATCAAGTGCAGGGTCTTCCAGATGCGATTTGTCGTTCCAGCCCACCAGGGTGAACCCCTCAGGCATATAGAGCAGCCGATTGATGCTGGCATTGCCAAGGTCCCAGCTGCGCGGCGCATGCAGCTCCAGCCGAGAGGCGGCTCTGTACAGGCAATCCATCACGCCGCCATGGGCTACCACGGCGATGTGCTCACCGGCATGGCGTTCGGCCAGAGCCTGAACGACCCCGACGCAGCGGGCATAGAAGGTTTGCAGATTCTCGCCGCCCTCGGCCGCGAACAGCGGGTCACGTTGCCGCCAACGCTGGGCCTGATCGGTCCAGCGCTGCTCGATCTCCTTGAAGCTGAGGCCCTCGAAAGCACCAAAGGCCCGCTCGCGCAGGCCCTTGTCCACCCTCAGGGGCAGGCCGACCGACTCGGCCACGGCGCTGGCGGTGGCATGGGCGCGCGACAGGTCGCTGCAATAGATCGCGGCCAGATCCTCCCCGGCCACCGACAGGGCCAGTCGCCTCGCCTGCTCGCGCCCCACTGCATTCAGCGGAACGTCGAGGTGCCCCTGGATGCGCGAATCGACGTTCCAGGCCGTTTCTCCATGGCGGATGGCGAGGATGCGGGTCACGGTGGGGTGGGTCATCGCTCAGACACCCCAAACCACTTCATGCTGCTTTGCCTGCGCGCGGCGCATCATTTCCAGCAACGGCCAGGCGCGTTGACGCAGGCTCACGCCCTCGCGTGGCGGCAGTTGCACGCCTTCAGCCTTGGCCTCGGCCTGCGCCTGGGCATAGGCCGCCTCATCGGCGGCCACGGCCTGCTCGATGGCGGCCATCAGCGCCGGCAAATCTGCCGGTTCGAAGATGCCCTTGGCCGTGACCGGGCGCCCCAGTAACTTGAGCAGATGATCGCCCGCAGGACCCATCATGATCACGTCGGCGGAGTCCTTGGATCTGAATTTGTAAAGCATGGCGGGCCTTTGCTGCATCGGCGGGATGGCCGCCATTGTGCAACGCCACCAAACCCCTGGTCAGTCCCAGTCAGTGGAGGACAGAGGTTGCCGGGTACGGCAAGGTCTGTCCCGCCAAGACATCAGACTCCGTTAGCGTGCCGCATCATCCGCAGCGAAGCCGGCGGCTTGATGCGCGGCGGTGCGAACACGCGCTGCTCGAAGCTGGCCACGTCCAGCGCCGGGGCATACAGAAAGCCCTGGAACTCGTGGCAACCGGCCTGGGCCAGGAACTCTCGCTGGGCGACGGTCTCCACGCCCTCGGCAATCACCTGCAGCTTCAAGGCCCGACCCATCTGGATGATGGCATTGGCAATGCCCACATCGCTGGCGTCGTCGGGCAGGCCCTTGACGAAGCTGCGGTCGATCTTCAACCGCTGGATCGGGAAACGCTTCAGATAGCCCAGGCTGGAGTAGCCGGTGCCGAAATCGTCGATGGCCAGGCGCACGCCCAGATCAGCCAGCCCCTGCAGGCGTTGCAGGGCCTCGTGGGCATCATGGACCAGGATTGACTCGGTCAGTTCCAGCTCCAGCAAGGCGGCGGGCAGACCCGCGGCGAGCAGCACATCGGCCACGTGTTCGACAAAACGCGGCTGCTGGAACTGCAAAGCGGACACGTTGACCGACACCGGCATGAAGGCGCCACGCCGCTGCCACAGCGCCGCCTGGCGCACCGCCTCGTGCAGCACCCAGTCGCCGATGGCGATGATGAAGCCACTGTCCTCGGCCACTTGGATGAACTCGGCCGGCGAGATATCGCCACGTACCGGGTCGCGCCAGCGTATCAAGGCCTCGGCGCCAATCACCCTGCCATAGTCCAGATCGACCTGTGGTTGGTAGTGCAGCCGGAACTGCCCCTCCTTCAAGGCCTGGCGCATGCTGTGGTCCAGGCGCATGCGCGACAGCAGGTCCACATCCTTGCGCGGCTGATGGAAGCGAAAGCCCGCGCGGCCGCTCTCCTTGGCGCGGTGCATCGCGCGGTCGGCGCTGGCCAGCATCTCGTCGGTGTTGGTGCCGTCGCTGGGATACAGCGCAATGCCGATGCTGGCCGTCACCGTGAAGCTGAGCTTGTCCAGCGTGAAGGGCTTGACCATAGAGTCAAGCACACGCCGTGCGGTGGCCTCGGCACCCCGCGGATCGGCCTGGTGCACCAGCAGTGCAAATTCGTCGCCCCCGAGGCGGGCGACGGTGTCGACCTCGCGCAGGCTGCGCTTGATACGCTCGGTGACCTCAACCAGCACCCGGTCGCCGAACGAGTGGCCCAGCGTGTCGTTGATCTGCTTGAAACGGTCGAGGTTGATGCTCAGCAGGCCGAAGCCCGAGCCTTCACGGCGCGCCATCGCCACCGCATAGTCGATGCGCTCGCTCAAAGCGCGTCGGTTCGGCAGGCCGGTCAGCGCATCGGTGTGCGACAGCTCCTCGATGCGCTGTGTGGCGGCCAGCTTTTCGCTGAGGTCACGGAAGGAGTAGACGCGGCCGATCGGCCGACCCTTGCTCCACTGCGGCAGCGACACGCGCTCCAGCACCCGGCCGCAATGCAGCTTGATGACATCGCTGGCCTGCATCAGCGGCGCATCCTGGATGGCGGCCAGGCGGATGTTGTAGGCGCTGCCCTCGGTCACGCTGCGGCGCATCCAGGCCTGCACGGCCTCGTCGTTCTTCTCGCCCAGCAGATCGTCCGGAATGCTCCACAGCGAGGCAAAGCGCTGATTGAACGAGCGCATGCGGCCGGCCAGGTCGGTGACAAGGATGCCGTCGGCCGTCGATTCGAGCGTCGCACGCAGTTCGGCGAGCAGCGTCTCGCGTTCGTCTTCACTCTGGCGTTGGCGGGTCTGGTCGTGCAATGCCACCAGCCAGTGGCCGGCGCCTTGTTCATCAGCGGCCGGCGGCAGATGGCTGATGCGCCGCGTCACCCAGACGGTGTGACCCTCCTTGTGGCGCAGCAGGGTGTCGGAGAACAGGGGCTCGGTGGCACCGGCGCTGACCTGCGACCAGAACATCATGTCCTCGGGTGTGCAGACCAGGGACTCAACCGAGGCCCCCAGCAGGTCCGCGCCGTCCATGCCCAGCATGCGCGCACCGGGGGCATTCAGCGCAATGATCTTCAACGACGCGGCATCCACCAGCCAGACGGCCTCGAGAAGGGCGCCGATCAGGGGCGCCCAGCGGCTCAAGACGCCGGGGCGGTCGCCCACGGCGACCTGAGACACCGCGCCGAATGTCACGCAGCCAGCTCCTGATAGGTTTCTGGCCGGCTCACCACCGGCTCGAAGAAATAGGCCACCCGCTGACGCGGCGACAAATAGTCCATTGCCGACTGGGGCAACATCGCCGGCTTGAGACTGCGGCGAATGCCCAGGTCGGGCTGAGTCTCCAGATTCAGTATCAACGCCTCTTCCCGCGGCACCTTGGGATCGTGAACCATCACGCGCGGTTTGAGCGGCCTCGACGAGTTGACGGCCACTACCAGGGCAAAGCGGTCATCCGTCAATTGCACCGCCGAGCCCGGCGGATAGACCCCCATCATGCGGATGAAGGCATTCAGCATCGTCGCGTCGAAACGGCTTCGGCCCTGAGCAAACATCAGCGACAGTGCCTCATGCGGCGTCATCGACTTGGCCGGAATGGCCGGATTGCAAAGCCCGTCGAAGCGGTTCACCAGGGCGACAATACGGGCCGCCGCGCTCATGCGATCGGCATTCAGCCGTTGTGGGAATCCGGTGCCGTCTGCATTCTCGTGGTGCTGGGCGATCACCAGCAGCGGGCCGGCGCTGAGGCCCATCTTCTGCGCCAGCGCCACACCCTTGGCCACATGGGTCTGGTAGGCCTGCAGCTCGGCGCTGGTGAAGCCATCGTCGCGGCTCCTGACGCGGGCCGGCAGCTCCAGCTTGCCCATATCGTGCAGCAGCGCGCCAACGCCCAGATCGGTCATTTCATCGGCCGACATATTGAACACACGGGCCAGCAGCAGCGAAATGATGGACACATTCAGCGCATGGGCGGTGTTGCGGTCGCCTGCCCCCTCGCTCAACAGACGAATGTTCAGGTCGGTGTCACCGAGCATCTTGGCCAGCAGCGCCTTGGTCAGCGCCTCGGCCTGCTCGCGCGAGCCTGTGGGCTGGCGCGGCACCATCTCGATCAGTTGCCGGAATGCGGTCGATGCCTCGGCGTACTGTTTTTCGCACAGGTTCAAGGCGTCGCGCTGGGCCTTCAGTGCGTCCTTGTGGGCCTGCTTGGCCAACTCCTCGGCACTGGGCGCGGCAGGAGCAGCGGCCGCAAGCTCTGACGGGGAAGCACCTGGAGCGGGCGCAACGGGAAGCGCAATCGGTTCAGCGTCCGACTGCAAATCACTTTTGCTCGGGCTCCAACGCACCTGTTTGAGCTTGAGGCTGCGCACCGTGGCGAGCTGCTCCTCGGTGGTCAGCTTGAAGCTGCTCAGCGGAAAGGGATGCGACATCCAGCCCAGATCGAGATGGATGAACATCCCCACCTTGAGCTGGCCGACATCTATCAACGGTTCTGAGGATCTGTCCTTCATGCAGGTTAGGCGGCTCCGCTGATGCGCACGTCCTGAGCTGTCTTCGGCAACGCCTTGAGACAACTTGAGTGTGCATGAGCCCCAAAAAGCGTCAAGATTTGGGACTCGTTCCCCGGTCCCAAATCTTAAGCATCACAAAGCGTGGAAAAGACACGCATTCACCCGTCTGATCGGCCGCAAACCTGCATCTCGGGACCGATTCGGCCCGTTGCGCCGACGGGTGTCGCAAATCAGTGCTTTCCCGCATATCGACCAAATCGACTGCGTTTTTAGCAGTTTCTTGTCATTTTTCCGTCATATGGCACAACAAGGCATGACCTGACGCCCGCCGGCGGCACGCCTTGACCCCTCCATACGGTCGACATAGCATCGAAGCCCCATTCCAGCCGGCCCGCCGCCCCCTGCCTCATGATCAATAAGTTCGTGGCCACGCCGGACCAGGCGTTGGCCGATGTGCGCGATGGCGCCACTGTGATGATCGGTGGCTTCGGCACGGCTGGCCTGCCCAATGAGCTGGTCGAGGCGCTGCTGCGCCAGGGCGCCCGTGAGCTGACGGTGGTCAACAACAACGCCGGCAATGGCGACACCGGCCTGGCCGCGCTGCTGGCCGCCGGGCGCGTGCGCAAGATCATCTGCTCGTTCCCGCGCCAGACGGACTCGCATCACTTCGACCGGCTGTACCGGGCCGGGCAGATCGAGCTGGAGCTGGTGCCGCAGGGCAATCTGGCCGAGCGCATCCGCGCCGCCGGTGCTGGCATCGGCGCCTTCTTCACGCCCACCGGCCATGGCACCGAGCTGGCCAAGGGCAAGGAGACCCGGGTCATCAATGGCCGGCACTATGTGCTGGAGTACCCGCTGGCGGCCGACTTCGCGCTGATCAAGGCCGAGCGCGGCGATCGCTGGGGCAATCTGAGCTACCGCATGACGGCGCGCAACTTCGGGCCCATCATGGCCGCCGCGGCCACCACCGCCATCGCCAGCGTACACGAGGTCGTCGAGTTGGGCGGCATGGACCCGGAGGCGGTCGTCACTCCTGGCATCTATATAAAGAGGGTGGTGCAGATCCCGCGAGCCTCGACCGTTGCCGGAGGGGTCAAGTCATGAGCGCTCATCAAGCCTGGACCCATGTCCAGATCGCCCTGCACGTCGCGCAAGACATTGCCGATGGCTCGGTGGTGAACCTGGGCATCGGCTTGCCGACCCTGGTGGCCAATCAGATTCCGGCCGACCGCGAGATCATCCTGCACAGCGAGAACGGCGTGCTGGGCGTGGGGCCGGCGCCCGCCGCAGGTACCGAGGACTATGACCTGATCAATGCCGGCAAACAACCGGTGACCCTGCGACCCGGCGGCTGCTTCTTCCACCACGCCGACAGCTTCGCGATGATGCGCGGCGGCCATTTGGACATCTGTGTGCTGGGCGCCTTCCAGGTCTCGATCCGCGGCGATCTCGCCAACTGGCACACCGGCGCCGCGGACGCGATACCGGCCGTCGGCGGCGCCATGGACCTTGCCTTGGGCGCCAAGCGCACGTTTGTGATGATGGAACTGTTGAGCAAGAAGGGAGAGAGCAAAATCGTCGCTGAATGCAGCTATCCGCTCACCGCGCCGGCCTGCGTCAGCCGCATCTATACCGATCTGGCCGTGTTCGAGGTCAGCCCCGACGGCCTGCGGGTGCTGCAGCGCTGCCCTGGCCTGGACGCGGTCGAGCTGCAGCGGCTGGTCGGCCAGCCACTGATCCAACCCTGAACTCCAACCCATCCCACGACCATGAATCAAGCCTTTATCTGCGACGCCATCCGCACCCCGTTTGGACGCTACGGCGGCGCGTTGTCTTCGATCCGCACCGATGACCTCGGTGCACTGCCGCTGCGCGCACTGATGGAGCGCAACCCGCAGGTGGACTGGGCGGCGGTCAGCGACGTACTTTATGGCTGCGCCAACCAGGCCGGTGAGGACAACCGCAATGTCGCCCGCATGGCGGCGTTGCTGGCCGGGCTGCCCGTTGATCTGCCGGGCGCGACCATCAACCGCCTGTGCGGCTAGGGCATGGACGCCGTGGGCCAGGCGGCGCGGGCGATCCGAGCAGGTGAGGCGCAGCTGATGCTGGCCGGCGGGGTGGAAAGCATGAGCCGCGCGCCGTTCGTGATGCCCAAGGCCGAATCGGCCTTCTCGCGCAACAACGCCGTCTATGACACGACGATAGGCTGGCGCTTTGTCAACAAGCTGATGAAGGCGCAGTACGGCGTCGATTCGATGCCCGAGACGGCCGAGAACGTGGCCAGTGACTTCGGCATAGACCGCGAGGCCCAGGACCGCATGGCCCTGTCCAGCCAGTTGAAGGCGGTTGCGGCGCAGAAGGCAGGTGTGTTCGACGCCGAGATCCTGCCGGTCAGCATCGCACAAAAGAAGGGCGACGCCATCATCGTAGCCAAGGACGAGCATCCGCGTGAGACCAGCCTGGAGGCGCTGGCCAAGCTCAAGGGCGTGGTGCGCCCCGACGGCACGGTGACCGCCGGCAATGCCTCGGGCGTCAATGACGGCGCCGTGGCCCTGCTGCTGGCCAGCGAGGCCGGGGCCGCCCAGCAGGGGCTGACGCCGCGCGCGCGCATCGTCGGCATGGCCGCAGCCGGCGTGGCGCCGCGCATCATGGGCTTCGGCCCGGCGCCTGCCACCCGCAAGGTGCTGGCCCTGACCGGCCTGAGCCTGGCGCAGATGGATGTGATCGAACTGAACGAGGCCTTTGCGGCCCAGGGTCTGGCCGTGCTGCGCGACCTGGGCGTGGCCGACGACGATGCCCGCGTCAACCCGAACGGCGGCGCGATAGCGCTGGGCCACCCATTGGGCGCCAGTGGTGCGCGCTTGGTGATGACGGCCGTCAACCAGTTACACCGCACGGGTGGCCGCTATGCCCTGTGCACGATGTGCATAGGGGTCGGCCAGGGCATCGCGCTGATTGTCGAGCGCGTTTGAACTCACTTAGAGGCCGAAAGACTCTTCGACGCCGCCGGGCTGCCTAGCAGCCCGGCGGCGTTTTGCTTTGACGACACGCAAACTGATGCGCCCCAAGCCGGTGCCTCCCGGCTTGATTTTGAGTCTCCGTGCGTATAGCGCCCATATACGGCGATCCGACGGGGACAAACCGAGGCCGCAGGCCTATAGTGAGCAAATTCTTGGTTCGCGCACCCCGTTTCGGGCGATATGCGCACAACATAGCGACGCCCGATGTCATCCAACGACGAGCAAGACGATTTTTCGCCCAGCCCCTTCCCGGCAGCGGCCTGGGAGTCGCCCAGCGCGGCCGTGGTCAGCAGCGCGCCGTTGAAACGCGATCTGGTCGCAGGCCTTGAAAAGGGCTTGGCCGTGATCGAGGCCTTCGACCAGGAGCGCCCTCGTCTGACGATCAGCGAGGTGGCCACCCGTACCGGGCTGACCCGTGCCGCCGCACGCCGCTATCTGCTGACCCTGCTGCACCTGGGTTTTGTGTCGCAGGACCGCAAGATGTTTGCGCTGACGCCCAAGGTGCTGCGCCTGGGTCAGAGCTATATGCACTCGGCCCGCCTGCCGCGCATCGTCGAGCCCGAACTTCACAAGCTGGCCTATGCACTGAAGGAGGCGAGCTCTGCCGGCGTGCTGGACGGTGCCGACGTGATCTGCATCGCCGCCACCAGCGCGGGCCGGGTCGTCTCGTCGACGCTGCAACCTGGCACCCGCGTGCCGGCCTACTGCACCGCCAACGGCCGCATGCTGCTGGCCGCATTGCCGCACGGCGAGGTCGACGCCTGGATCGCACGCCAGGAACTGACATCGCTGACGCCCTACACCATCACCCACCCGGACCGCCTGCGCATCGAAGTCGCGCGGGCCCGAGCCCAGGGTCATGCCTGTGTCGATCAGGAATATGAACTGGGCCTGCGCACCGTGTCCGTGCCGCTGAAGAATTACCGCGGCGACGCGGTGGCGGCGATGAACATCAGCGTCCACGCCTCGCGCATTAGCATGGATCAGTTGGTCGAGCAGTGTCTGCCGCCGCTGTTGCAGGCACAGGCGCATTTGCGCATGCTTCTCTAAGGGTTTGCGGGTCAGACCTGGGCGCGCAGCGCACCGCTCTGACCCCAACTGACCAGGCGTTTTTTTGCCGCCGCTGCGCAGCAGCGGATCAGCCCCTTCACGCCCAACTCTCAGGGCCAGTCCATGACGACCAGAACCCAAGTCGCCATCGTCGGTGCGGGCCCGTCCGGGCTGCTGCTGGGCGCTCTGCTGCACCGCGCCGGCGTTGATAACATCGTCGTCGAGCAGCGCACCGCGGACTATGTGCTGAGCCGCATCCGCGCCGGTCTGCTGGAGCAGACCACGGTTGATCTGGTCATGCAGGCCGGCGTCGGCAGCAGTATGCTGGCCCAAGGGCTGGAGCACCATGGCTTCGAGATCTCGTTCAATGGCCAGCGCCACCGCATCGACCTGCAGGGTTTGACTGGCGGCAAGTCGGTGATGGTCTACGGTCAGACCGAGCTGACTCGCGACTTGATGGCCGCCCGCAGTGCCGCCCAGTTGCCCACCATTTATGAAGCCACCGAAGTCGCGCTGCACGACTTCGACAGCGCCAGGCCGCGGCTGAGCTACCGCAAGGACGGCGCTGCGCACGAGATTGCCTGTGACTTCATCGCCGGCTGCGATGGCTTTCACGGCGTCAGCCGCGCGAGCGTGCCGGCCACGGCGATACAGACCTTCGAGCGCGTCTACCCCTTTGGCTGGCTGGGCGTGCTGGCCGACACGCCGCCGGTGTCAGATGAACTGATCTATTCACAACACGAACGCGGCTTCGCGCTGTGCAGCATGCGCAGCAGGACGCGCAGCCGCTGTTATGTGCAGTGCAGCGCCAGCGACACGACAGAGCAGTGGTCGGACGAGCGCTTCTGGGACGAACTGCGCCGCCGCCTCGACCCCGAGGCCGCCGAACGCGTGCGGCCAGCGCCCGCCATCGAAAAAAGCATCGCCCCGCTGCGCAGCTTCGTCGCCGAGCCGCTGCGCTTCGGCCGCCTGTTCCTGGCCGGCGACGCCGCCCACATCGTGCCGCCCACCGGCGCCAAGGGCCTGAACCTGGCGGCGGCCGACGTGCGCTATCTGTCGCAAGGGCTGATCGAGCACTATCAGGAGCGCAGCCCTGCCGGCCTGGACGCCTATTCGGCCAAGGCCCTGCGCCGGATCTGGAAGGCCGAACGCTTCTCCTGGTCCATGACACGGCTGCTGCACCAGTTTCCCGGCGAAGGCAGCTTCGAGGCCAGGCTGCAGCAGGCAGAGTTGAACTACCTGGTCGGTTCAACGGCGGCGATGACTGTGATGGCGGAGAACTACGTCGGACTGCCCTTGGAGTAGCCCGGATGCAATCCGGGCTACGGCGCTGGTCAGTTGGGCTCAGAGCCTGCCGGGGCCGGCAAGGTCCGTCCCGCAAAGTGATCAGATGCTGTGCGCAAACGCCTCGTGCCGCTCCCACAGCGCCAGCCCCCCGGCCAGCGAATAGCTGTTCGCATGGCCGAGCCGCCGCAGGCACTGCACGGCCTGGCCGCTGCGGTTGCCGCTGCGGCAGAAGAACACCAGCGGCCGCTGCGGTTCGGTCAGCCAGGTCTGCAAGCCGTTGACCAGCCTTGACAGCGGCATCGCCTGCAAGGCCCAGTCCGACAACCGGGGTGTCTGGCTGAGCAGCTGTTCATAGGGCTCGCGCACATCAACGACCAGGGTCTCGGGATGTCGGCGCAGGAAGTCGGCCAGCTGCGCCGCGTTCAACTCGACACCCACGGCCTTGGCCGGCGCGAGCCGCTCCGATGCCAAGGTAGTGGCCAGGCGGTTGTCGAAGTCGTGGGCGGGGCAGATCAAGGTCTGCGGGCCGATCACGGCGGCGAGCCGCAGCAGTTGCTGCTCGCGCAAGGAATCGGCGCTGCCGATCAGATCGGGCATCAGGGCGTCGCCGCAAAACGCCAGCGTTACGTCGGCTGCGGCCAGGCCTGCGTCACGGGCCGGGCCCAGCAGATAGGCCTGGGCCTGCCCCATCGGCAGGCGCGCCAGCCATTGTTCACCCAGCGGCAGCGCCTGCACCACCTGGCCGTCGGCCAAAGTCAGCGATCTCGATTGCTGTGGCCAGTCCGAGGATCGCGACGTCTCCAGCACCGCCAGCAAGCGGTAGCCCTGACAACGCAGATATTGCTCGATGCGCTCGGCCAACTCCGGCTGCGGATCGATGACGACGCAGCTCTGGCCGGCCTGGTCCGCCAGCAGCCAGGTACAGGCGCCGCCGTAGTTCAGCTGCACGACGCCGTCGCCGGCCAGCGGTTCGTCGTCGGCCCCGCTCAGGCAGGTGCGGCGCAGCGCCTGGCCACAGGCATGAATGCGCGCCACCGCCTCGGAAATGAAGGCCTCATCGACAGCCGGACCGAAGGACATGCGCACCGCCGACGCCGTCTGCCACTCGGGCAACCCCATCGCCTGCAGCACGAAGCTGGGCTGGGCCTTGGACGCGCTGCAGGCCGAGCCGCCGCTGACGCGCACATCGGCGGCGTCGAACATGTCCAGCAGCAGCTTGCTGCTCAGCCCGGGCACGGAGAAGTTCAGCGTCGTCGGCAGCGACAGGGCCAGCGGCGCATTGAACACCAGGCCCGGGAAGGCGGCCAGCAGCGCCTCGGCCAGGCGGGAGCGAAAGCCCTCCAGCTCGGCATGGCCGCGAAAGCTCTTGCCATCGTCAAGCGCGGCCAGCACGGCGCCTAAAGCGGCAATGCCCGACATGTTCTCGGTGCCCGAGCGCAGGCTGCCCTCCTGGCCGCCGCCGGCCAGCAGCGGCGTGAACGGCGCGCCTTCGCGCACATAGAGCAGGCCTATGCCCTTGGGGGCGTAGAGCTTGTGACCGGAGAAGGGCGCGTAATCGATGCGGGTCTGTCTTAGGCGCAGTGGCAGCTTGCCCAGGGCCTGCACGCCGTCGACCATCCACAAGGCCTGGCTGCCGGTCTCGTCCAGCACCGCGGCAATGCCGGCCAGATCGCTGATCACGCCGGTCTCGTTATTCGCTGCCATCACGCAGATCATGCCGGCATCCACCGCATGTCGGCGCAGCCAGTCCAGATCGTGGCGGCCATCGCGGTCCACCGGAATCGGCAGCACCTGTAGCTTCAGGGCCAGCAGCTGGTTCCAGTGCTTCAAGGTCTCCGGCACCGCTTTGTGTTCGGTGGCGCCGTAGAGCAGCAGGCTGCCGGTGGCCTCGCCGTTCTCGCGGCGCTCCCGCAGCGCGCTCAGGGCCGACAGCACGGCCGTCTGAATGCCCTCGGTAGCGCCGCTGACGAAGAGCAACCGGCCGGCGCCGGCGTCCAGCAGCTGGCGGGCGCGCTGGCGCACCGAGTCCATCATCGCCCGCGCCTTCAGGCCGGTGCTGTGGATGCTGCTGGGGTTGCCGAATTCCTCGGCCATGGCCTGCATGGCGGCCACGCGGGCCTGGGCCAGCACCGGGGTGGTGGCATTGGCATCGAGATAGATTTCCATGAAACTAATATCCTTGTGTGCCAGACCTTTGCGCGCACCGCAATGCTCTGGCTCCAACTGATTGGAGCAACTGATCCGACAATGGTACGGCCGCAACGCTATATTCGGGCCACCATGAGTCGACGCGCCCTCACCACCCTGCCAGAAAGGAACGGCCTGGCCCAGCAGATGGGCGAGGCGGTGCTGGGCTTCGTCAGCCGCATACCGTCCAGCAAGGAGGCGGTCAGCAGCACCCCGGCCGCTAGCGCCGAGGCGCTGGCCCAGGCCGCCGCCCGCGCGGCCGCGCTGACCGCCGGTGGCCTGGCTCTGCCTCCGGGCCCGCTGGGCTGGCTGACCCTGGTGCCCGAGCTGATGGCGGTGTGGCGGGTGCAGGCGCAGCTGGTGTCCGACATCGCCGCGCTGTATGGCAAGCAGGCCACGCTGACCCGCGAGCAGATGATCTACTGCCTGTTCAAGCACATGGCCTCGCAGGCGGTGCGCGATCTGACCGTGCGTCTGGGCGAGCGCTTCATCGTGCGCCAGCTGACCACGCAGGCGACCCGCGCCCTGGCCGGCGTGATCGGGCTGCGCATCAGCGAACGGGTGCTGAGCAAGAGCGTGTCGCGCTGGTTGCCGGTCGTCGGGGCAATGGGCGTCGGCGCCTATGCCTACTACGACACGCGCCAGGTGGCGAAGACGGCGGTGGCGCTGTTCGAACGCGAGATCGAGCTGGCGCCGGCCGACTGAGCACCGCCCATGCCGCGCCCCCTGCTGAGTCTGATCACCTCCTGCGCGCTGCTGTCCGTCCTGCCAGCCGCTGCGGCCGGCCCCGGCGCCGCCACCCAGCGCCTGCACCAGCTCATAGAAAAGAGCTGGGCCATGGACATGGCAGATTCGCCGCTGTCCGCCACCTACTACGGCGAAAAGGGCTTCAACGACCGCTGGCCCGACATCAGCCCCACCGCCATGGCACGCGGCCATCAACAGGACCAGGATCTGCTGGCCCAGCTGTCGCGCATCGATAGCAAGCAATTGCCGGCCAGCGAGCGTGTCAACCACGCGCTGTTCAAGAAGTCGCTGGAGTCGCGGCTGGCGCTTTGGCCGCACCAGCCCTGGGCCTATGAGATGACGGCGCGCGACGGCCCGCAGGCGCTGAACGAAGTGGCCGAGAACATGCCCTTCGACACCGTGGCCGACTACGAGACCTGGCTGAAGCGCCTGGACACCCTGCCCGCCTACCTCGACCAGTACATGGACAGGCTGCGCGCCGCCACCAAGACCGGCCGCACCCAGCCGCGCATGCTGATGGCGCGCGTGCTGCCGCAGCTGCAGGGCCAGCAGGTGGCCAGGACCGAGGACAGCCCGTTCTACACCCGCTTCAAGAGCTTCCCGGACAAGTTCCCCGCTGCCGAGCGCGAGCGCCTCAGCCGCCAGGCGGCGCAGGTGATACAGAACAAGGTACTGCCTGCCTATGCGCGCATGGAGGTGTTCTTTCGCACCGAGTACCTGCCGGCCTGCCGCGAATCGGTGGGCATCTGGGACACGCCGGGCGGCCCGGCCTACTACGCCAACCGCGTGGCCGAGCACACGACGACAACGCTGACGCCCGACGAGATCCACCAGATCGGCCTCAGGGAAGTGGCGCGCATCCATGGCGAGATGCGCAAGGTGATGGAGCAGGTCGGCTTCACCGGCGCCCGGCAGCAATTCTTCGAGAAGCTGCGCACCGACCCGCAGTTCTACTACGCCACGCCCGAGGAGCTATTCAATGCCTATGTGGTGGTGGCCAAGAGCATAGAGCCGGAGTTGCCCAAGCTCTTCGGCAAGCTGCCCCGCACGCCCTTTGGCGTGCGCGCCATACCGATGACCAGCGCACCGAACACCACCGCCGCCTATTACAGCGGCCCGTCGGTGGACGGCACGCGCGCCGGCTACTTCTACGTCAACCTCCACAGGCCCGAGATGCGGCCCAAGTACGAGATGGAGGTGCTGGCCTCGCACGAGGCCGTGCCCGGCCATCATCTGCAGATCGCGCTGGCGCAGGAGCAGGCCGAGCTGCCCAAATTCCGCCGCTTTGCCAGCTACTCGGCCTTCCTCGAGGGCTGGGCCCTGTACGGCGAGGCCCTGGGCTACGAGCTGGGCCTGTACAAGGATCCGTACTCGCGCTTCGGCCAGCTGACCTACGATATGTGGCGGGCCGTGCGCCTGGTGGTGGACACCGGCATCCACAGCCAGCGCTGGACGCGTGAGCAGGCGATTGACTACTTCCGCGACAACGCCGCCAAGACCGAGACCGACATCGTCAACGAGGTCGATCGCTATATCGGCTGGCCCGGCCAGGCCCTGGCCTACAAGATCGGCCAGCTGCGCATCATGGCCCTGCGCGCCCAGGCCGAGCAGGCCCTGGGGTCAGGTTTTGATGTGCGCGCCTTCCATGACGCGCTGCTGGCCCAGGGGGCGTTGCCGCTTGATGTGTTGGAGCAGCAGGTGCGGGCTTGGGTGCAGGGGCGGCTCAAGAGGAAGCGCTAGCCCACCAGCCGGGCCGCCCAACGCCGCTGCTGCAGCAAGGGGCTGACGCGATAGCGCTCGCTGCGAGTCGCCTCGTACAGGCCATCCAGCACCTGGCAGACGGCCTCGACGCCGATCAGGGCCAGCCATTCGAACGGGCCGGCCGGATAGTTGGTGCCCAGCTTCATCGCCAGATCGGCGCCCGGCTCGTCGCAGACCCCTTGGTGGACCGCGTCGGCGCCCTCGTTGATCAGCATGCAGACGGTGCGGGCCACGGCAAGGCCTGGCACGTCGCGCAGCTCCAGCGGCGTCCAGCCCAGCGCGCGCAGCAGCGTGCGGGCGGCCTCGCGGGTGGCCTCATCGGCAGTCGCGGCAAAGGCAATGGCCAGGCCCGTGATGCGGTCGGGCGCCAGCGGCAGATCCAGCACCGCCAGCTCGGGCTGGCTGCGCTTTGCTGCCAGCTGCATGGCGCTGCGGCCGTTGCTGAAGTGCAGCTCGGCCTCGCCCAGTTGCAGGCCCTGCCAGCCTGACTCGGTTTCGCGGGCAAACTCCTGGCCCTTGTGGGTCAACCAGGCAGCGAGCCCGTCAACCAACGCGCCATCGCCATGCAAGGTGATCGCCGGCAGTTCCACCGCAACCGCAGGCTCGGCGGCAGGCGCCGACGGCACGCCCTCGTAGAAGCCCTTGCCCACCTTGCGGCCCAGGCGACCGCCATCAAGAAGGGCCTTCTGCACCAGCGACGGCATATAGCGGCGGTCGCCGTAATTGGCCTCGAACACCGACTGCGTGACCGAATAGTTGATGTCATGGCCGATCAGGTCCATCAGCTCGCAGGGGCCCATGCGAAAGCCCACGCCGCGCAAGGCCTGGTCCAGCTGGGCGGGCGTGCCGGCCTGCTCCTGCAGCAGCGCCAGGGCCTCGGCGTAGTAGGGCCGGGCAATGCGGTTGACGATGAAGCCCGGCGTGGACTTGGCATGCACGGCCGTCTTGCCCCATGACTTGGCCAGGTCGAAGATCACCTGCGCCACCTCGGGCGAGGTCTCGGCGCCCCACACCACCTCGACCAGCTTCATCAGCGGCACCGGGTTGAAGAAGTGCATGCCGACCAGGCGCTGCGGGTTCTTCATGCCATTGGCCAGGGCAGTGATCGAGATCGACGAGGTGTTGCTGGCGATGATGGCGCCCGGCGCAAGCAGCGCATCAAGCTCGCGCAGCAGCGCCTGCTTGGGCGCCAGCTGCTCCAGGATGACCTCGACCACCAGGGCCGCGTCGGCCAGATCGGCGATGCCCGCCGCGGGCGAGATGCGCGCCAGCACTGCCATCCGCTCGGACTCTTCCATGCGGCCCTTGGCCACCAGGCCGGCCAGGGCCTTGGCTATCTGCTCGCAGGCCGCCTGGGCCGCGCCCTCACGCACATCGAGCAGGCGCACCGGATGGCCGGCCTGGGCGGCCACCTGGGCGATGCCGGCGCCCATGGTGCCGGCGCCGACCACGGCGATCGGTGCCTGCTGCGGCGCGCCGTTCAACATCCAAGTGGTAGAGGGGGATAGGGCTTGAGATTCGCTCATGGTGGCCAAGTGCAATGAATGTCGGATGCCGGCGATTGTGCCCGGGGCGGAGAACAGGGTCGCTTCCCCGGGTTTACATGCCGCATCAACAGGCGCAGGCCGGTCTAGGATCCGGTATTGCCCGATACGGAGTTGCCCATGCCCGCCTGGTTGCTTGCCCTGGACCGCCACTTTCCGCTGCGCTACAGCACCTGGCTGCTGTGCATCGTCGGCTGCCTGCTGTGCGCCTTTGTCTGGGTTGTCACCGGCCAGCTGGGCCTGGCGACCCTGGTGTTCGCAGGCCTGGCGGGCCTGGGTCTGCGCGATGTGCGTCAGGTCAAACGGTCGGTGCTGCGCAACTATCCGGTCATCGGCCATCTGCGCTTTCTGCTCGAGTTCATACGCCCCGAGATCCGCCAGTATTTTCTGGAGAGCGACAACGAGGCAACGCCGTTCTCGCGCCAGCAACGCTCGCTGGTCTACCAGCGCGCCAAGGGCGACTCCGACAAGCGCCCTTTCGGCACCCAGCGCGATGTGCGCGCCCCCGGCTACGAATGGATCAACCACTCGATGGTGCCCAGCGAGCTGGCCTCGCATGACTTTCGCATCACCATCGGGGCAGGTCGTGCCCTGCCCTACTCGGCCAGCATCTTCAATATCTCGGCGATGAGTTTCGGTGCGCTGTCGGCCAAGGCCATCCTGTCGCTGAACGCCGGCGCGAAGAAAGGCGGCTTTGCCCATGACACCGGTGAGGGCTCGATCAGCGTGCACCATCGCCAGCACGGCGGTGACCTGATCTGGGAGATAGGCTCGGGCTACTTTGGCTGCCGCAATGATGACGGCTCGTTCAATCCCGAGCGGTTCATGGCCAATGCGCGCGATCCGCAGGTCAAGATGATCGAGTTGAAGCTCAGCCAGGGCGCCAAGCCGGGCCATGGTGGTGTACTGCCGGGCCCCAAGGTAACGGCCGAAATTGCCCAGGCGCGCGGCGTGGCCATCGGCGAGGACTGCATCTCGCCGGCCTCGCACAGTGCCTTCGCCACGCCGATCGAGATGATGCGTTTCATCGAGCGGCTGCGCGATATGTCGGGCGGCAAGCCGACCGGTTTCAAGCTCTGCATCGGCCATCCCTGGGAATGGTTTGCGATCTGCAAGGCGATGCTGGAGACCGGCATCACGCCGGACTTCATCGTCGTCGATGGCGCCGAGGGCGGCACCGGTGCGGCACCGCTGGAGTTCACCGACCATGTCGGCGCGCCGCTGCAAGAGGGCCTGCTGCTGGTGCACAACACCCTGGTTGGGTTGGACCTGCGGGACAAGATCAGATTAGGCTGCGCCGGCAAGGTCGTCAGCGCCTTCGACATTGCCCGCATGCTGGCACTGGGCGCCGACTGGTGCAACTCGGCCCGCGGCTTCATGTTCGCGCTGGGCTGCATTCAGGCGCAAAGCTGCCACACCGGCCACTGCCCGACTGGCGTGACGACGCAGGATCCGGTGCGCCAGCAGGCCCTGGTCGTGCCCGACAAGGCCGAGCGGGTGTTCCACTTCCATGACAACACCCTGAAGGCCTTGAAGGAGCTGGTACAGGCCGCAGGCCTGCAACACCCGAGTGAGCTCTCGGCCGCGCATATCGTGCAGCGTGTCAGCGCGCACGAGGTCAAGCTGCTCAGCGGCCTGCTGCCCTTCGTGGCGCGCGGCGCGCTGCTGCACGGCGAGCTGCCGCATAACACCTTCAAGCTGTACTGGCCGGTGGCCAGTGCGCACAGCTTTCACGCCAGCGCCGCGCTGACCGCCGCCCCCTGAATCGGGGGGAGTGCTTGCCCTTGCATCACCGGGTCGGGGGGATGGCAAGCCGGGCCAGCGCACCAACAATGTGCTGTTGCCCGCTACCCCCCAGTTCCCCGCTCCCATGTCCGAAGTCGTCGTTGTCAGAAGAACCCTGGAATCGGTCCAGCGCGCCCAGTCAGAATTGGCCGCGATTCCCGAACTGCACTGGGCCGGCGGCACGCAGAACCTCAGCCAGGCGGCCGAGTTGATACGGCTGCACAAGCCGCAGCTGCTGCTCTGTGATCTTCGCCTGGTGGGTGGCAATGCGATGCATCTGCTGAAGTCGCTGCACAAGACCCCGGTGGCTGACGCCGCCCCACCCCGCGTGCTCTTGATCACTCCCTCGGCCAATGACCAGTTGCTGTTCCAGGCGCTGTGCGCAGGCGCCGACGGCTATGCCCTCGACGCAGGCGATCCCGAACAGTTGCAGCATGCCGCGATTGATTTCCTGACCGGCCAGGCGCCGATGTCGCCGATGATTGCGCGCCAAATGCTGGAGTGCTTCGGCGAGCCGCGCACGCCGGTTTACCGCGCCAGCCAGCCGCCTCAATGGCCGGCCATCGAGCCGGCGCGCAGCGGCGACCTGGCCGAGTCCGAGCGCAGCCTGCTGAGCCTGCTGGCCCACGGTTTGCTGGCCGACGAGATTGCGCGCTGCTGGGGCCAGGCGCTGGAGCAGGTGGCGCGGCAGATTGCCGGCCTCTACCGCAAGCTGCACGCAGCGGCGCCCTGCCCGGCGCGGGCCTGATCAGGCTGGAGGGCGGGTGTCGATGAAGCTCTGGCGTTGTCCCAGCTTCTCGTACAGCTTGGCCAGATTCGGGTGGTCGGCGCGCCAGTCGATCAGCGGGAAACGGAAGTCCAGATAGCCCAGCGCGCAGCCGACGGCGATGTCGGCCAGCGAGAAGTGGTTGCCCGAGCACCAGTTCTTGTCGCCCAGGCCCTGGCTCATCGCCTTCAGCACGGCACTGATCTTGTCCATCTGCCGGTCAACCCAGACCTGCGAGCGTTGCTGTTCGGTGCGCCCCCCCCAGGTCTGCTCGAGGCGCGCCAGGATGGAGGCATCGAGCAGGCCATCGGCCAGCGCTTCCCAGGTGCGCACCTCGATACGCTCGCGGCCGCGCTCGGGAATCAGCTTGCCCACCGGCGAAAGCGTGTCCACATACTCGACGATCACGCGCGAATCGAACACAGCGCCGCTGATCGTGTCCTGCCCTTCCATCACCAGGCAGGGCACCTTGCCCAGCGGGTTGACTTTCAGAATGTCGTCGCTGGCCCAGACGTCTTCCAGCACCAGCTGAAAGTCGAGCTTTTTCTCGGCCATCACGATGCGGACTTTGCGAACGTAGGGGCTGGTGAGTGATCCGATGAGCTTCATATGGGGTTCTTGGGGACTGCGGTCCTTGTTGTGAAGATGATTCTAGCGAAGCATCTGTTGCGCGGCAGTCTGTACAAAACAACTGATCTGGTGCAGAGCCGGAGCCGGACCGTGAGTTGTAGACAGAAAGTTCTAGACAAAACGTTCTAGAACTTTTATTCTGCACGCCATGCAAACCCCGCCGCCCAAACCCACCGCCGCCGAGCTGGACCTGTTGCGCACGCTGTGGCGCATCGGTCCGGCCACGGCCAAGCAGGTCCATGAGGCCCTGCTCGCCGACCGCCCCGACGCCAGCGACGCCACCGTGCTGCGCCAGCTGCAGATCATGCATGGCAAGGGCCTGCTGAGCCGTGATGAGAGCCAGCGCTCGCATATCTATGCCCCGGCGCAATCGCAGGACACGCTGCAGACCCATTTGCTGAAGGACCTGATCGCCAAGGCCTTCGCCGGCTCCGGCAAGGCGCTGGTGATGGCCGCGCTGAAAAGCCACGTCAGCAAGAAGGAACGGGCCGAGATCGAGAAGTTCCTGCATGGTGATGAGGCATGAGCGGTATTGAAGATCTGCTGCAGGTCTGGGTGCCGGCGCTGGGTTGGGCACTGCTCAATTTCATCTGGCAGGGCCTGTTGGTGGGCGCCGGCGCGGCTTTGCTGCTGACGCTGCTGCGGGCTTACGGCCCGCGCAGCCGCTATGCCGTCTGCGGCGCGGCTCTGCTGTTGTGCCTCCTGCTGCCGGTACTGCAGCTGAGCACCAGCCTGCAGCCAGTGCAGCCAAGTCCCCCCGACAGCGCCATGCAGGCGCCGGACTGGCTCCTCACCCTGCAGTCCTTGCTGCCCGAGCTGGTGCTCGCATGGTGCCTGGGCGTGGCGCTGATGGGGCTGCGCCTCGGTCTGGGCCTGGCCTGGGTGGCACGGCTGAGGCGTGCGCGGCATGCGCAGCATCCGCAGTGGCAGGCCCGCACCGATGCGCTGGCGCAGCGCATGGGTCTGCGCGGCCGCGTGGCGCTGCAGGTGGTCGATCCGCTCAGCAGCCCGCTGACGGTGGGCTGGTGGCGGCCGGTGGTCCTGCTGCCGGCGGCCCTGATCAGCGGCATGCCGGCGCCGCTGCTGGAGGCCCTGCTGGCCCATGAGCTGGCCCACGTGCGGCGGCTGGACTATCTGGTCAATCTGCTGCAAAGCGGTATCGAGGCGCTGCTGTTCTTCCATCCGGTGGTGTGGTGGCTGTCGAGCCGCATGCGCCGCGAGCGCGAGCAGGTGGCCGATGAGCTCGCCGCCCGGGCCCTGGGCGAACCCCGGCGCCTGGCCCTGGCTCTGCATGAACTGAGCTTGATGAACCCGCATCCGCAAAACCTGACCCTGTCCGCCCGAGGAGGCGATTTGTTGCAACGCATTCAAACCCTGCTGGCCCCGCGCCGGCACAGCTCAGCCTGGAAGCTGGCCCTGCCCGCCCTGGCCCTGGTCATCGGCAGCCTGCTGGTCCAGGCCAATGCCAAGCCGGTCGCGCCGCAGGCCACCGAGCCGGCCCGCCCCACCGCCAGCGCGCCGGCCCCGTTCACCCTGCCCGTGAACGCCCGCCATGCGCTGGTGCTGGAGGAGGGCACGGGCAAGGTGCTGATGCAGAAAGACGCCGACGCGGTGGTGCCCATCGCTTCGCTGACCAAGCTGATGACGGCCATGGTGGTGCTCGATGCCAAGCTCGACCCGGCCGAGAAGATACGCATTGACCGCGACGATGTGGACACGCTCAAGCACAGCGCCTCGCGAGTGCCCGTCGGTGCCAGGATGCCCAGGCTGGCGGCCCTTAAGCTGGCCTTGATGTCGTCTGACAACCGTGCTGCCGCGGCCCTGGCCCGCACCTATCCTGGCGGACTCGAGGCCTTCGAGCTGGCGGTGCAGGCGAAGATCCGGGCCCTGGGCCTGACGCACACCGCCATCGCCGAACCCACCGGCCTGTCGCCGAAGAACACCTCCACCGCCACCGAGGTGGCGAAGATGGCTGCAGCAGCTGCGCGCTACCCCGAGATCGGTCAGATCACCAGCGACCGCAAGGCGCTGATAGCGATCAACGGCCGCTCGGTCGAATACCGCAACACGAATCGGCTGGTCGGCAGCAAGGGCTGGGACATTCATCTGTCCAAGACCGGCTACACCGACGAGGCCGGTCGCTGCCTGACGATGCGCATGAACAGCGGCGGCAAGAACGTTACCGTCGTGCTGCTCGATGCCGACGGCTCGGCCGACCGCCTGCGTGACGCCGCCAGGATCCGTCGCTCGCTGGAAAAGCGCCACGCCTGACTTCCCCTGACCCGCCGGCGCGCCTGAGCGCCAGGTGCCGCCGCCGCATGCCCGATCAAGACCCTCATGCTCATTGCACGCCTGCTGTTCATCGCCCTACTCACCCTCGGTGCCCTCGACGGCCGCACAGCCACCTTGGACCCCTACACCCTGGCCAACACCGAGGTGCACCCGCTGCGCTCGCGGCTGTTGCAACGCGACTACCGGCTGTTCGTCAGCCTGCCGGCGGACTACGACAAGCAGCCAACCCGCCGTTACCCGGTGCTGTTCCTGACCGACACGAACTACGCCTTCCCGCTGCTGCGCAGCATCGCGCACATGGCGCGCAATCAAGGCCGCGATCTGCAGGACTTCATCCTCGTCGGCCTGTCCTATGCCGATGGCGACAGCCCCCAGGTCAGCCGCAACCGCGACTACACGCCGAGCGCGCGGCGCGACAAGAGCGAAGACAGCACCGTGGTCTATGGCCAGGCCGAGGCCTACCGCCGTTTCATCGCCGAGGAGGTCTTTCCCTATGTCGAGAAGACCCTGCGCGCCGACATGGGCCGCAAGATCTTCGCCGGCCATTCCTATGGCGGCCTGCTGGGCGCCCACATGCTGCTGACCGAGCCCGGCATGTTCCAGCGCTACATCCTCAGCAGCCCCTCACTGTGGTACGACGACGGCCTGATGCTCAGGCGTGCGCAGGCCTATGTGCGCCAGCAGCGCGATCTGCAGGCCCGGGTGCTGCTGCTGGTCGGCGGGCTGGAGCGTGGCAAGGATGAGGACATGGTCGGCGACCTGCGCCGCTTCGAGGCCATCCTCAGATCGGCGCGCCTGCCCGGGCTGAAAGTGGAGCGCCAGATACTGGCCGGCGAGGGCCATCTGACCGCCTTCCCGGCGGCCATCACACGGGGCTTGTTCTGGGCCCTGCGGCCGGGCGCTTAAAATCCACGGGTTTGCCCCAACCGGCCCAAGCCATGAACCTCTCCGCCCTCTCTGCTCTTTCGCCCCTGGATGGCCGCTATGCCTCGAAAGTGGCCGGCCTGCGCCCGCTGCTGTCGGAGTACGGGCTGATGCACCGCCGCGTGCAGGTCGAGGTCGAATGGTTCATAGCGCTTTCGGACGCCGGCTTTGCCGAGTTCAAGCCGCTGTCCGAGGCCGCACGCGGCCTGCTGCGCGGCTTTGTGCTGCGCTTCTCCGAGGCCGATGCCCAGGCCATCAAGGACATCGAGAAGACCACCAACCATGATGTGAAGGCGGTCGAATACTGGCTGAAGGCCCGCTTCGAGCACCACCCCGAGATGCGCGCCGCCGGCGAGTTCGTGCACTTCGCCTGCACCAGCGAAGACATCAACAACACCAGCCATGGCCTGATGCTGAAGGCCGCGCGCGCCGAGGTGCTGCTGCCGGCGCTGGACCGCATCATTGCCAAGATGCTGGACATGGCCCACACGCTGGCCGACGTGCCCATGCTCAGCCGCACCCACGGCCAGACGGCCAGCCCGACCACCGTCGGCAAGGAAGTGGCCAATGTCGTGGCCCGCCTGCAGGTGGCGCGCAGCCGCATCGCGGACGTGAAGCTGCTGGCCAAGATGAATGGCGCGGTGGGCAACTACAACGCCCATCTGTCGGCCTGGCCCGATTTCGACTGGGAGGCCTTCTCGCAGAAGGTGGTCGAGCAGTCGCTGGGCCTGACCTTCAACCCGTACACGATACAGATCGAGCCGCACGACTACATGGCCGAGCTGTTCGATGCGCTGACCCGCTGCAACACGATACTGATCGACTGGTCACGCGACGTCTGGGGCTACATCTCAGTGGGCTACTTCAAGCAGCGCACCAAGGCCGGCGAGATCGGCCGCTCGACCATGCCGCACAAGGTCAACCCGATCGACTTCGAGAACGCCGAGGGCAATTTCGGCCTGGCCAGCGCGATGCTGTCCCATCTGAGCCAGAAGCTGCCGGTCAGCCGCTGGCAGCGCGACCTGACCGACTCGACGGTGCTGCGCAATATGGGCGTCGCCCTAGGCTATGCGCTGCTGGGTTACGACTCGCTGCAGCGCGGCCTGGACAAGCTGGAGATCAACGAGGCCATGCTGGCCGACGACCTCGACCATGCCTGGGAAGTGCTGGCCGAGCCGATCCAGACGGTGATGCGCCGCTACAGCCTGCCCAACCCCTACGAGCGCCTGAAGGAGCTGACCCGCGGCAAGGCGATCACCCGCGAGGCGATCCGCGAGTTCATCGAAACCCTGGAGCTGCCCGAGGCCGAGAAGGCCCGCCTGCGCGACCTGACCCCCGGCAGCTACACCGGCAAGGCCGCCGAGCTGGCCAAGCGACTGCGCTGACCTTCAGTCAGTTGGGTCCAGAGCGCTGCGCGGTCTGAACCACAAAATCTTAAGTAAACAGAGCCAGCCAGGAGACCCCCGCATGAATTTCATCGAGATGCTGCAACAGGCCGAGAAGCTGAACCACTCGATGTTGTGTGTGGGCCTTGACCCGGAGCCCTCGCGCTTTCCGGTCGCCTGGCGAGGCGACGCCTCGCGCATCTATGACTTCTGCAGTTCAATCGTCGATGCCACCAAGGATCTGGTGATCGCGTTCAAGCCGCAGATCGCCTACTTCGCCGCCCAGCGCGCCGAAGACCAGCTCGAGCGGCTGATGGCCCATATCAAGCGCGTGGCGCCCAACGTGCCGGTGATACTGGACGCCAAGCGCGGCGACATCGGCAGCACCGCCGAGCAATACGCCCGCGAGGCCTTCGAGCGTTACCAGGCCGATGCGGTGACGCTGTCGCCGTTCATGGGTTTCGACTCGATCGAACCCTATCTGCGCTACCCGGACAAGGGCGCCATCCTGCTGTGCCGCACATCCAACCCCGGCGGCAGCGATCTGCAGAACCAGCGGCTGGCCGATATCCCCGGCCAGCCGCTGCTCTACGAACACCTGGCGCGGCTGGCCCAGACGGCCTGGAACCGCAATGGCCAGCTGGGCCTGGTGGTCGGGGCCACCTTCCCGGCCGAGATCGAGCGGGTGCGAGAGCTGGCCCCGGATCTGCCGCTGCTGATTCCGGGCGTCGGCGCACAGGGCGGCGATGCGCGCGCCACGGTGCATGCCGGTTGGCGTGGCCAGGCCGGCAAGACCAGCGGTCCCATCATCGTCAACTCCTCGCGTGCGGTGCTCTATGCCTCGTCGGCCGAGGACTTTGCCGCCGCCGCCCGCGCCGTGGCGCTGCGCACCCGCGACGAGCTGAACCGGGCCAAGCCGACCTGAAAGTGGCAAAAAGGCCCCACTCCGGGCCGGAATGCGTACATAGATCGCGTTTGCCCCCCATTTAGGGTGGCGGCCCGTGTTCCGCTGGGCCGGGTTCTGGTTAAGACTGTGGGCCGCGCCGGGACAGGGTTCCGGCCATGGGAGCCATGGGAGCCTTGGGAGCAATACGCGCAGTGAACTCAGCAGGACAACTCGAAGATTTGGGATCACTGGAGGGCACGACCGCGCCCTGGACATCGCCGAGCCTGGACGGCGCGGTGCATGCCCGCTCCTGCCGCTTGTTCATGGGCACCTGCTCGGCGCTGTGCCTGCTCGTCACCGGTCTGCTGCTTCTCAGCGGCGAGGGCCAGCTGACCCATATCAGCACCCTGGCGCCGGCCGTCCTGTCGCTGTTCATCGCGCTGACCAGCCTGATCGGCCTGTGGGTCGTGCCCCCGGCCCGCTGCCGCAACGTCGTCACCCTGTTGATGGCCCTGGTGGTGGTGCTGGCCGTCACCGTGGCAGTGCTGCGTAATATCGGCCTGGGCTCCAACACACTGGGTCTGCTGGGCCTGATGGTGGCGCTGGCCACCGCGCTGAACGGCCGGCGCCTGGGTCTGGTCTTGACCGCCTTCTGCGGGGTGCTGCTGGTCGGCATTGCCACCATGGAGTACCTGGGGGTGTTTGCACCCAATGTGCCTGGTACCGGGCTGACCCGCAGCCTGCTCGCCCATCTGGGCGCGCAACTGCTGCTGCTGGGCACCGGCCTGGTGGTCGGCCTGGGCAGCCTGCACATCATTACCAGCTCGCTGGCCCAGGCCGCTGACCGCAGCAACCGCTTTCGCCGCCTGCTGGCCATGGCCGCCGACTGGTACTGGGAGATGGACAGCGAGTTCCGCTTCACCCATGTGACCGAGGACAAGCCCGGCGCCTCCGGTGTGGACTCCGATATGCGCCTCGGCAAGACCCCCTGGGAGATCGACGACCTGGGCCTGTCCGATGACGAGCTGGACGCCCACCGCGCCGATCTGGAGGGCCACCGCGCCTTCTACGGCTTGGTCGCGCGCCGCCAGCAGTCCGACGGCAGCATCCGTTACGTCAGCATCAGCGGCGAACCGCGCTTCGACGAGCACGGCAGCTTCCTGGGTTTCTGGGGCGTGGGCCGCGACGTCACCCACGAGGTGCAGGCCGAGCAGGCCATACAGGCCACCGAGGGTCGCTACCGCGAACTGTTTCGCCGCTCGCCGAGCCCCCTGGTGCTGCACCGCTGGGGCCGGGTGATCGATGCCAACCCGGCGGCGATGGCGATGTTCGGCTACACCCAGCGCAGCAGCATGATCGGCCAGGACCTGTTCTCGCACTACGAGCCGGGTGACGACGAGCGCGCGCGGCAGCGAGCCGCCAAGATCGAGGCCATGGTCTCGGGCACGATGATGCCGATGAGCGAGTTCCGGCTGCGCACGCTGTCGCGCCGGCGCCTGCTGGTGCAGGCCACCAGCGTGCGCGTGGATGCCGCCAGCGGGCCGGCCACGCTGTCCTTTTTCGTCGACCAGACCGAGCAGGCCCGCGCGCAAGACGCGCTGCGCCGCTCGGAGAGCCTGTTGTCACACCTGGTGGCGACCAGCCCCGACGTGATCACCTTGACCGATATGCACACCGGCCGCTATGCGATGGTCAACAAGACCTTCGAACGCCTTTCGGGCTACAGCGCCGACGAGATCATCGGTCGCACCGCCGCCGAGATCGGCATCTGGGCCAAGGACAGCGAGCGCGAGCGCATGGTCCAGCTGATACGTCAGCATGGCCGCGTCAACGAACTGCCGATGGCCTTCAACAGCAAGAACGGCGAGAACATCTCGATGCTGCTGTCGGCCGCGCCGTTCGAGATGGACGGCCAGGACTATCTGGTCATCAATGCCCGCGACGTCACCGACAACGAACGCACCCGGCTGGCCCATGAGGCGATCCTCCAGAACGCCTCGATCGGCATTGCCTTCACCCGCGACAAGACCTTTGTGCAGGCCAATCCGGCCGTGGAAGACATGTTCGGCTGGCCGCGCGGCAGCATGGTGGGCCAGCCGGGCAGCGTGATCTGGCCCAGCGCAGAGGACTATGCCCGCATCGGGCGCGACCTGGGCCCGCGACTGGCCAGCGGCGAGCAGGTCGAGGCCGAGCGCATGGTGCGCCGGCGCGATGGCAGCACCTTTCTGTGCCGCCTGCTGGCCAAGGCGGTGGACCAGACCCACCCGAGCCGTGGCGGCACGATCTGGATCCTGGAAGACATCACCGAGCGGCGCCGCGTCGAAGGCGCGCTGGCCCAGGCCAAGGACGAGGCCCAGTCGGCGAATCGCGCCAAGAGCGCCTTCCTGGCCAATACCAGCCACGAGATCCGCACGCCGCTGAACGGCCTCCTGGGACTGGCCCGTCTGGCCCAGCAGCCCGACCTGGACGAGGACACCCGCCGCCAATACCTGAACCAGATGCTGGACAGCGCCGAGAGCCTGTCGGGCCTGATCGCCGACATCCTCGACCTGTCCAAGATCGAGGCCGGCCGCCTGACACTGGAGCATCTGCCCTTCGCACTGCGCGACATGCTGGGCACGATGCGCATGGCCTATCTGACCCTGGCCCATTCGCGCGGCCTGGAGTTCAAGATCGATATCGACCCCGAGGTCTCGGCCTGGGTCGTCGGTGACCCGGTGCGCACGCGGCAGATCCTCAGCAACTACCTGACCAACGCCTTGAAGTTCACGGCGCACGGCTCGGTGGCCATGCGTGTCAAGCTGCTGCCCGAGGGTGCCTTGCGCTTCGAGGTGGCCGACACCGGCCCGGGCATCAGCGCCGAGATGCGCGGCCGCCTGTTCCAGCCCTTCACCCAGGCCGACGAATCGACCACGCGCCGATACGGCGGCACAGGCCTCGGTCTGTCGATTTGCGCCGAGCTGGCCGAGCTGATGCACGGCAGGGTCGGCGTGGACAGCGAACCCGGCAAGGGCAGCGTGTTCTGGGCCGAGCTGCCGCTGGCGCCGACCACGCCGCCGGTCAGCTCGCTGGCCACCCACCCGGCCCGCCGTCACAACGAGTTGCAAGGCGCCCGCGTGCTGATGGCCGAGGACAACCCGGTCAATATGATGATTGCCGTGGCCCTGCTGGAGCAATGGGGCATGGAGGTGGCCCAGGCCAGCGACGGCAGCCAGGCCGTCGAGGCGGTGGCCGCCGCCGACAGCACCGGCAAACCATTCGACGTGGTGCTGATGGATGTGCAGATGCCGGTGATGAGCGGCCATGAGGCCACGCGCATCATCCGCAAGCACCACGATGCCAAGGACCTGCCCATCATCGCGCTGACCGCCGCCGCCCTGGTATCGGAGCGCGACGAGGCGCTGGCCGCGGGTATGAATGACTTCCTGACCAAGCCCATCGATGCGCCGCGCCTGCGCCAGGTGCTGGTGCAGTTGATAGGGCAGCGGGATCCGGACAGTCGCTGGGGTTGAGGGCTCCCCGGATTGCATCCGGGCCACCTGGCTACCGTAGCCCGGATGCAATCCGGGGCGTGGTCAGCTGATGGATACTGTCGACCCCGACCACAGGAACCCGCATGAAAATCTCCGCCCTGGCCCACACCCCGGACAGCGGCCCCGTCGAGCTGCTGTATCTGCTCTATCACGGCGTTGGCGGCCAGGCCGCCGACATGGCGCCGCTGGTGCAGCGCCTGGCCGCCGAGTACCCACAGGCCGCTGTGGTGTGCATCGACGCCCCCGATCCCTTTGATGGGGTGCCCGGCGGCGGCGCGGGCTTCCAGTGGTTCTCGATCCAGGGCATCACCGAGGCCAACCGCCCCGAACGCATTGCCGCGGCCATGCCTGGCTTCATCGCCATCGTGCGCCAGCTGCAGCAGCATTTCGATTTACCCTGGGAGCGCACCGCGCTGGCCGGTTTCTCGCAGGGCGCCATCATGGCCCTGGAGGCGGTGCAGGCCGAGGGCCGGTTGGCCGGTCGCGTGCTGGCCTTCTCGGGGCGCCACGGCACACCGCCCGACCATGCGCCGCAAGACGTCTGCGTGCACCTGTTCCACGGCCTGGCCGATGCTGTCGTGCCGCACGGCCCGGCCCTGGACTCGGCCAGGCGCCTGGTCGCGCTGGACGCCGACGTCACCGCCGACCTGCTGCCCGGCATCGGCCACGAACTGGCGCCGCAACTGCTGGACAAGGCCATTGTCCAGCTGCGCAGCTTCATCCCGAAGCGCCTGTGGCGCGAGGCCTATGAGCAGGCGCCACTGGCAAATACCGTGGCATCGAGCAAAGACCTGAACGCGTCGGCGTGACAGCCAGCGGTCGGACGCTGAGCCCAACGGCCCATCCCGGCCGGACCACGGTCCGCTGACAACCGTCCGGCGCCTGTCGTGTGCGGCGCCGACACTAGGCCCATGAAGGCAAACCCCCAACAACCCCACAGCCCGGCCCGCAGGCGTTCGCGCCTGGCGATGGCCGCCCTCGTGCTGACCGGCTGTGGCGTGGCCGTGCTCGCGCTGGCCGGCGGTCGATACCCGGAGGCAACCGCGCCCCACTCCACACCGCTCGGGGCGATGTCGCCCACCCTGCAGGCCGGCGCGTCAGCCGATTCGCGGCAGCTGGAAGAGCAAACCGCCGAGCTCGTCGCCCAATGCGAGCGCCCGCTGCTGAGCCATGCGCTGGACGCTGCCATCAAGGGTTGTGTGCCCTACCTGGACCACCCCACGCTGGCCGGTCGCGCCCATGCCGCCTCAAGTTCGGCCTATATGCTGATGGAGCCCACCGAGGTCAAAAAATCGGCCATGCACGCCGAGGCCGCCACCAGGCTCGGCAGTGCGGCAGGCAAGTATCTCTGGGCCTATCACGGCCTGAACGGCGAAAGCGCCGTGCAGATGGAGGCAGAAACCGCTCGGCGCAACTTGGAGGAGGCCCTGGCCGCCGGCATGCCCAAGGCGAGCAAGCTGCTGGCCGTGCTGGACGAATCGGACGCCTGCCTCGATGCCTCGCAGTTCCGGCTGCTGGACCGGCCCGCGTTCTGCCTCTTGCGCCCCCAGCTCGATCGCTGGCTGAAGAACAGCGGCATGACGCCCCGGCCTTCGCGCCAGGCCTGGACCGACGAATACAACCCCAGCGCCGTGCTGCCCGATGCGAGCAGTTTCGAGGTCAGCTACGACCGGGACCCCAGCTCCGGCATGTACTACCCGGCCGCCATGGGCTACCGATTCGCCGCACGCGAGGGTCGATCGACGAACGAGCTGCTGGGCCGGCTGGGCCGCTCCTTGAGCGACAAATATGGGGCGCCCAGCCGCGGCACACTGCCACCGGCACCTGGCAGCGGCGCCGCCTGGCAGATGGCCGAGGGTCTGCAGATCGAGCTGCTACGCGATACCGCCGGCGAACTGCGTGTGCGCTACCAGCACCCGAAACGAGTGCAGGCCGCGCTGGCCCATGCCGAAGCCCTGCAGGCGCAGCGCGACGAGAAGCGCGCGGAGCTGACGCGGCGCGCGCTCTAAGCGCTCAGAACAGTCTTGCGGCTTGTATCGCCGCCAGTCCTTCGCCAGCCTGGACGACCCTTCCGGGTCGTCCGCGCGGGCTCAGTCAAGACTGACCTCGGTGCGCACCACACCGGCGCGGTCGGCGCGTGCGGTCAGCGCCAGCCGCGTGCCCTTGGGTGCACGCACCACCCACTCGCCCACGGCGCGGTCGGCGGTCACGTCGCGGTTGCCGAGGAAGGCATGCAGGGTGGCCTTGGGCGCATGACCTTCGAGCTGCGGGCCCTCCATGCGCTCCTTGCCGCTGACCAGGCTGACGCCGCTGCTGGTGTCATGGGGCAGGTGGATCTCGAAGATCACGCCGCGCACCACCTTGCGCTCCAGCGCCCGCTTGGTCACATAGGCCGGCAGCCAGCCGCTATTGGCCACGGCCAGGCGGATGCGCCAGGTGTCCGGGCCCAAAGCCCGCACCTCGGTGCGCAGCAGCTCCAGCTTGGGCAGGGAGAGCGCGATCTGGTTCATCCAGGCCGGGAAGCGGGCGGCCTCGCGCTCGCGCAGCTCCGGCGGCGGGTTGCGCCAGTAGTTCATCTTGTCCCAGCCACCGATCTCGACCGCACCGAGCTGCGGATGCTGAAAGGGGCGCCATTCGACATGGGCCTGGCCACCGCACTGCTCGTCGCTCCACTTCATGAGCTTCAGGTCATCCTCGTCGGAATGCTCGCGGAACCAGTCGATCCACTTGTAGTCGGTGATGCCGGCCTCCTTGTTCGGGCTCCACAACTCGACCACCCAGAACAGCGCACCGAGGTGCTCATAGACCCAGTCCTGCGTGCCGGTGATGACTTCCTTGGGGTGGTAGCGGAAGTCCTTGTAGATATTGACCGCCGGATAGCCAGTGAGCTTTTCGCCCATGGCCGAGAAGCGCTGGTAGGACCACAGATCCTCGGGAATCATCTCGTCGTCGCTCTGCGATCCGAAGGGCCGCAGGATGACACCGCTGTGGGTGTGATAGCTGATCGCCGCACCGATGTTCGGATGGCTGACGATGAACTCGACCATCGCCCGCACCTCGGGCTCGCTGGTCGGGAAGGCGCCGGCGCCGACCTGCTTGTACTCCTGGCGCCACTCGCTGGGGAAGTTGCGGTTCAGGTCCAGCCCCTCGGCGTCCTTGTTGACGGTGACGGTCAGGCCGTCATGGTTCTTGATGAAGCCCTCGGGCAGCAGGCGGTAGTACTCGCCACCGAACTCGCCCGGCTCGCGCGGCACCATCAGGCGCGGGTCGCCGGCGTGCTTCTTGTAGGCGCCATGCGGATCCGGCACACGCATATAGAGGATGCGGCCGTCGCCGTCCACGTCCTCGACCGTCAGGCCATCGACAGGCTCGTCCTCGAAGGGATAGCGCTTGGTCGAGGAGCGGATGTGGCGAGGCCGGTCGGCCAGGGCCAGCTCGGCGCCGTCGGGGTTCAGGCGCGGCACCATATAGATGGTGCGGGTGTCGAGCAGATGGCTGACCTGGGCATCCTGGCCGTGCCCGGTGACCAGGTGCTCCAGGTAGTACAGGCAGGTGGTGCTGGCGGTCAGCTCAGCGGCGTGGATATTGCCGTCCAGCCAGAAGGCGGGCTTGTCGGTGTCCAGGCCGGTGGCGGTGTTGGTCAAGACCAGCAGCCAGATGTCACGGCCCTCAAAGCTCTTGCCGATGCTGCGCACCGACACCAGATTGGGGTAGGCCTCGGCATAGCCGAAGATGATCTGCGTCAGCGCGTCGTGCCGGTGGAACAGGTCGAAGCGCGGGGCCGGGTGTTTGGGTGTTGGCATGGGTGGGAAACGTTTGGGTTGAGGCGCGGCACCGCCGCGAGCGCCGGCCGCGCCAATCTTTCTTCTATCACCGCAGTGTGTCAGGACTTGGCACGCTGCGGGAGCGGGCCATCCCTCAGGCGTGCGTGAGCCGCCCAGGGTTGATCGCCGGCATCAGCCGCCCGTCGACAAAGACCTTCAGCTCGCCCGGCTCGAAAGCGATCCAGGGTTCATCCCGGGTCAGCGGCTCGGTGGCGACCACGGCCACGCGGTCCTGCGCCGTGGTCTCGGCAGCAAAGTCCACGCGCACATCCTCGTCCTGCAACTGGGCCGGGCCGAAGGGGTGCCTGCGCTCCAGATAGTGCAGCCGGGTCGTGCCATGGGCCCACAGGGCCTGGCCGTTGGACAGCAGCATATTGAACGTGCCGTGGGCGGCCAGGCGCGGCACCAGCTCGCTCAGGGTGGCCGTCAGCTCCTCAATGCTGGCACGCTGGCATGGGCCTTGGCCAGCTCCTGCATCAGCCAGCAGAAGGCCAGCTCGCTGTCGGTCCTGCCGACCGGGCGGAAGGCGCCATGCAGGACGGGGGCAAAGCCCTTCAGATCGCCGTTGTGTGCAAACACCCAGTAGCGCCCCCACAGCTCGCGCACAAAGGGGTGGGTGTTCTCCAACGACACCATACCCTGCGTGGCCTTGCGGATATGGGCAATGACGTTGTCGCTCTTGATCGGATAGCGCTTGACCAGCTCGGCCACCGGGCTGACCCGGGCGCTGTGATGGTCGACGAACAGGCGCAGGCCGCAGCCCTCGAAAAAGGCGATGCCGAAACCGTCCTTGTGCTCCTCGGCGCGGGTGGCCAGGCCGGTGAAGCTGAACATCACATCGGTCGGGGTGTTGGCATTCATGCCCAGCAGCTGACACATCGAGCGCGACCTATTCCAGGAACAAGCGGGAGAAGCCCTTGACGCTGATCAGATTGCCCGGGTTGCTGGTCTCATTGAGCACGCCGCTCATCCGTGCCAGCAGGCGCGGGCTCTTGCGCGCCCGCCAGATCAGCAAATCGGCCAGCCAGGGGAAGGCATTGACCCGGTTGGCTCGGGCATAGAGCTGGAATTTTGGCTTCAAGGCCTGCAGGTCGGCCTCGTAGCGGGCGCGCACCTCGGCATCGGTTTGCCGGACACGGCGGCCGGCCAGCAGCGCATCGGCGGCCAGCATGCCAGTCTCCATCGCCTTGCCTATGCCCTCGCCGGTGAAGGAATAGGTGCTGCCGGCGGCCTCGCCGGTGACCAGCAGGCCGGGGCGGCTCCAGCGCGCCCCTTCCAGCGTGCACCGCAGCGGCGCACCCTTCAATTCACCAACGAGGGTGCCCTTGCGCATCAGCTCGGCTGCCGGTGCGTAGGAGGCGCAGAAGGCCTCGAACAGCTGGCGCAGATTGGCCTGGCCGCGCTGGCCCTTGCCCTCGGCGCTGACGCTGTGGCTGTCGGTCACGCCAGCGCCGATGTTGAAGATGCCGCCGGGGGCCGGGAAGATCCAGCCGTAGCCCGGCCGCACATGCTTGTTCCATATCACTTCCATGTGCTGGATCTTGCCCACCAGTTCGGGCGCGTGGACATAGCCGCGCAGGGCCACGCCGGTGGGCGTGTGGCGCTCGCACATCCCGGCGGCAATCAAGGCCCTGGGCACGGCGCCGGTGGCCAGCAGCACCCAGCCGGCCCGAATCTCATGCTCGGCGCCATGGATGGTCAGTCGGGCGCCGACGACCTGACCCGCCTCGTCTTCCAGTGCAAGCTCGAAGCGGGCCGGCGCCAGCAGCCTGGCACCGGCGGCCACGGCGGCGTCACACAGCAACAAATCCAGCTCGCGCCGCGGCAGCACGGCCAGGCTGCCGGGCACATCGAGCATGCCACCCGCAGGGCCGACACAGCGCACGTGGCTGACATGCTGGGCCCGCGCCATCACCTGCTCCAGCAGGCCCAGGCGCTTCAGCGCCGCATGGGCGTCCGGGATCAGTCCGTCGCCGCAGATCTTGTCGCGAGGAAAGGCGTGCTGGTCGGCCAGCACCACGTCCAGGCCGGCCTGGGCCAGCACACGGGCGGCGGCGCTGCAGGCCGGGCCGGCGCCGATGACCAGCACGTCGCAGCGCTGCGGAATTGCTTGAGCTTGTGAATTCATCGTGGTCACGATTCTAGGAGGCTGCCGGCAGTGCGCCGCAGAAATGAAAAAGCCCGCGGCGTCAGCGGCGGGCTTCTGGGGCAGCCCCGGCCTTGCGGCGCGGGGCAGACCATTCAATCAGCTTAGAACGAGTACGTTCCACGCACAAACAGGGTGCGGCCCAGCGGATCGGTGTAACGAGGGTCATAGCCACGTTGCGAGCGGGTGGACTGATTCGAGAACGGAGGCTCCGTGTCGAACAGATTCTTCACGCCGACCGTCACGCCCACGCCCTTGACGAGCTTGGCCGAGACCGACAGGTCCACCAGGGTGTAGGAGCCGACGTCACCGTAGAACGACGCGCCACCCACGACCGTTGCCGGGGCGTTGTGGTCACGATAGCCGGACTGGTGGCGCAGACCCAGACGCGAGCTCCACTTGCCCAGGCTCCAACCTACCGAGGCGTTGTGCTTCCAGCGGAACACGGGGCTGCCATCGCTGTACACGCCGACGTTCTGCTTGAACGCATCGTCCGGGCTGTTCTGGTACTCGTACTTGTTCACATAAGTACCTTCGTAGGCGAAGGCAAAGGTGCCCAGCGATTCCAGCTTGGTCGTGTACGCAGCGCTCAAGTCCAGGCCGTTGGTATTCACGCTGCCAAGGTTGTCGGTGAGCGTGATCAGGTAGGCAATCGCGTTGCTGTTGACGTTGTCGGCCAGGCAGCGGTTGATATTGGCCTGCACGGCAACCGAGACGTCCTTGCAGCGCACATAGCGGTTCGCGTACTTGGCAGCGTTGGCGACCACCGAGTCCTGCGGGAACGGCGCGATCTGGTCACGCAGCTTGATGTTCCAGTAGTCCACCGAGAAGGTCAGGTTCTTGATCGGCTCGAGGGCAATACCCAGCGAGAAGGTCTTGGACTTCTCGGGCTTCAGGTTGGGGTTGCCGCCTTGCTGAACCTGGGGCTGGTTGGCACAGTCGCGCGACTTCACGCCTCCCTTGGCCACATCCACCACGCCGTTGGGGCAAAGCAGCGGGTCGTTCGACGCGCTGGTGGCAAAGGTGATGGTCTGCGGGCCGTACAGGTCGTCCAGCGACGGGGCGCGGAAGCCGGTGTTGTAGGAGCCGCGCAGCAGTACTTCGCTCATCGGCTGGAAGCGGAAGCCGACCTTGGGATTGGTCGTCGTGCCAGCGTCGGAGTAGTTGTCGCTGCGCAGCGCCAGCTGCAGCTCCAGCATCTTGGTCACCGGCAGCAGAAGTTCGCCACCCAGCGCCTTGACCTTGCGCTTGCCGCTCACGTGGTTGACCGAGCGACCGGCCGAAGGAATGGCCAGCACAACATCGTCGTTCGAGTCGTTCTTGTAGAACTCCTCGCGCAACTCGCCACCCAGCGAGAAGGCCGCCTTGCCACCGCCCATGTCGAACAGCTCGCGCGAGACGCGGAAGTCCGCACCACGGGTCGAGCCGGTGGCCTGGGCAAAAGTGCCCTTGCGCTTGGCCTGCTCGATGACGGCCAACTGCGCCGGCGTGGCCACAGCAAACGGGTTCAGATTGCCGGCAGCCACCTGGGCGCGCACGAAAGGCGCGTTCACATAACCATCGATCGCGCCGTCGCTGGCCGTGCTCTCGGTCCAGAACAGGCCGCCCTTGTAGTCGTAGCCGGCAAAGGTGCCGGTCAGGTCGAACACCGCACGGGTGGCGTTGGAAATCGACTCGTTGGTACGGTTGCCGGCCGGCACCATGCGCCATCCGGCGGTGACCGACTTGGTTTCATCCAGGCCGGCGTAGCCGCGGGGGTAGAAAGGATTGGTCGGGGCGATGACAATGCCGCCCACCGGATCCGGGGCCACCCGCGACACATTGCGGTTGTCATTGGCCATCAACTCCAGCGAGGCGATATGGTCGCCGCCCAGCTTGAAGGTGGTGCGCGAGGCGAAGGTGCGCTGCGACACGTCGGGAATGATGTCGATCGTCGCGCTGAAGTCGAACACGCAGACCTTGTTGTCGTTGGGGTTCACCACCGACAGCGGCGCGGCGCAGGTCGGCGCCGTCAGGTTGCCGGCGATGCCGGTCGAGTTCTGCGTGAAGTTGCCCGGGAAGGTGGTCGGCGAATTGCCGTTCACACCCTTGGACGGGATGATGCCGGTGCGGGCAAAGTCACGGTCCAGTGCGCGCACACGCTGCGTGCGGCGGTAGTCGGCGAGAGCCCAGAAGTTCACGCCGTCCTTGTCCAGGTCGCCCATGCCGAAGGTGACCGAGCCGCCTTCCTTGTTGCCGCCGGCACCCGAGGGGCGGCTGACTTCGGCGCTCATCTGGCCACCGCGGAAATTGGTCTTGGTGATGAAGTTGATCACGCCGCCGATGGCGTCGGTACCGTAGATGGCAGAGGCGCCGTCACGCAACACTTCGACACGATCAACCACCGCGAAGGGGATGGAGTTCAGGTCGACAGCAGCCGAGCTGAAGGCGAAGGCGGCAACACGGCGGCCATTCAACAGCACCAGCGTGCGCTCAGGGCCGATGCCGCGCATATTGGCGTAGGTGGCGCCGCCGGTGCCGCTGCCGATGGAGTTGGACGCGACATTGTTGGACTGGCTGGACGACAGCAGGGCGATCACGCCCTCAACGCTGGTGACGCCGGACTGGCGCAGGTCTTCGACCTTCATCACAGTGATAGGCAGAGCACCTTCATCGCTGATGGAGCGCTTGATGGACGAGCCGGTGATCTCGACACGGTCCAACTGATTGCTTTGCGCCTGCGCGTTGGCGGCGAACGCACTCAGTACGACATAAACGGCGGCGCTGATGGCGCTGACCTGCGGCTTTTTACTGAACATTGCTGCTCCGGTGAAAACTCTGTGCGAGTTGTTTGATTGACCCAACTTCAGAGCATCGACGAGCTCAGGCTTTGTAAACCTGAGTGAAGATGTCTGTACAAATTTGTAAGGAGTCAGATTGTCACTGGGGGTCGGAAGCAGCATTTAAGGGTATTCCTTAATGCATTTTTTAGGGTATTCCTTGACGCCCAGAAGCCGAAATTGCTGTAGCCCGCACACGCTTGTCGCAAGCATCCGGGAAGCCTGGCCTACGCCCTGCAAACAGGCTTCTGCGCCGCGGCGAGGCGAATGTGATTTCGCGTCGATCGTCAGACTTTTGGGCCCGTTTTCTACGGGAAAACCTGGGCCTTTCTCGTTGCACTGCTGCAACAGGAAACAAGCCCTTTTTTCACCGCAGCCACCCCCTCCTAAAATTTCCGAACAACTACCCTAAGTCAAGTTGTTGTCACGCTGTGTTTGCGCCCGCCCATCCGGTGGGTACGGCCTGACAGGGGCATTGCAACCACACATCCTTATCTGGAGATTCCCATGTTCAAGAGAAACAAGCTCAGCGCCGCCGCGGCGCTGCTGGTCACCGGCATGTTGCCCGCACTGCCCGCGATGGCGCAGACCGCCGACAAGGTCGAGAAGATTGAGTCCGTGGTTGTGACCGGTTCGCGCATCGTGCGTCCGAACCTGGAAGGCACGACACCCGTGATGGCCGTCACGACCGAAACGATGGCGAACCTGGGCCTGACCAACTTCGCCGACATGGCCACCCAGCTGCCGCAGTTCACGCCGTCCTTCGGCTCCTCGCGCACGCAATCGACCTTCTCGGGCGTCGAGTCATCGGGCCTGCAGCGCACCAACCTGCGCAATCTGGGCTCGCAATCGACCGTGACCCTGATCAACGGCCGTCGCGTCCCCGGCGGCACCTCGACCAGCACCGGCGTCGATTTCAACTCGATCCCTTTCGCGAATATCGAGCGCGTTGAAACCATCACCGGCGGCGCCTCGGCCATTTATGGCGCTGACGCCGTGGCCGGCGTGGTCAACATCATCACGAAGAAGAACTTCGAAGGTGTCGAGGTTGGCGTCCAGTACGGCGAAACCTCCAAGGGCGACAACAAGGGCCAGCAAGCCCATGTGATGGCCGGCGGCAAGTTCGGTGATGCCGGCCGTGCGCTGCTGACCCTGGAGTTCCACAAGGACGGCCACGTGAGCTGCAAGGACCGCGAGCTGTGCGACGACGACGTGTTCTGGCCCGCTCCCGACGACTTCCGCAAGGGCCCCAACGCCCGCTCCGGCGTGCCGCAGGCCGGCCGATTCTTCCCCGGCGACGGCAAGAGCTACACCCAGCGCAATGGCAGCTTCCTCGGCGCCGATGGCAAGCTGATCCCCTTCGCAACGGCCATCGACGGTTACAACCGCAATGCCCAGCGCGACCTGGCCATCCCGACCAAGCGCGTCGTGGCCGCCGGCGACATCGAATACAAGCTGAACAAGAACACCACGGCCTTCGCCGAGTTCAACTACGCCTCGACGACGATCAACTCGAAGTTCGAAGGGCACCCCTTCCAGTCGAGCGCCAACAAAATCGGTGGTCTGACTGAAGCCTCGATCCCCGCGAACAATCCGTTCATTCCTCAGGCTCTGCGTGACGTCATGACGGCCAAGGGCGCGACGGAAATGACCTGGTGGCAGCGTTTTTCGGCCGACACCGTCGGTGGCAGCCGCGGCGCCACCAGCGACCGCGACATGGTGCGCACCGTGTTCGGCGTCAAGGGCGAGATGGACAGCCTGATGGGCCTCGGCTCCGACTGGAAATGGGAAGCCACCAACACCTATGGCCGCACTACGGTCAACCTCGGCACCGATGGTTCGGTCGGCCTGGATGAGCTGTACGAGGGCCTGCGCGTGGTCGAGACCGCACCGGGCTCGGGCAAGTACCAGTGCGCCAGCGCCACCGCCCGCTCGCAGGGTTGCGTACCGGTGAATCCGTTCGCCAAGTACACGCCCGAGATGACCAAGTACCTGACGCAGAGCACCAGGTCAGTCGGCAAGCAGAACCTGAACGACACCGTTGCCACTCTGACCGGCTCGCCGTTCAAGCTGCCCGCCGGCGATGTGCGCGCCGCCCTCGGCGCCGAGTACCGCACCCTGTACGGTGGCCTGGACCATGACACCCAGATCAACCAGGGCACGACCACCGGCAACCAGATCAGCGACACCGATTACGTCAAGATCAAGACCCGCGAGGTGTTCGGCGAACTGTTGATTCCGCTGCTGGCCGACAAGCCCTTCATCAACGCCCTGAACGCCGAAGGCGCTTATCGCCATTCGAGCAGCGGCAGCAAGAGCTACAACACCTGGTCCTTTGGCGGCGAGTGGGAGCCGACCAACGGCTTGCGTTTCCGTGCCAAGAAGGCGCGCTCGGTTCGCACTCCGTCGCCGACCGAGCTGTCGGGTATCGGCCAAACCTTTGGCGTGGTCAACGACCCCTGCACGGCAGCCCGTCGCAACGCCAACCCGACCCGCGCGGCCAACTGCGCAGCGGACGGCGTGCCTGCCGACTACAACCCCGGCCAGATCATCGAACAGAGTGTCGAAGGCCTGTCGGGTGGCAACGCCAACCTGAACCCGGAAATCGGCACGACGCTGACGTACGGTCTGGTGTTCCAGCCGACGGCGCTGAAGGGCTTCTCGTTGGCGCTCGACCGCTTCACCATCAAGGTGAAGGACCAGATCGCCACAGTGGACCGCGGCACGGCCATCAACCTGTGCTACGACACGCCCAACCGTCTGCTGTGCGACGCCAAGACCCGCGGCACGCATCCGCTGCTGCCGGGCGCCAACTATGTGTTGCGCAAGGTCGACGAGCAGTTGCAGAACGTCGCCACACTGGATATTTCCGGTGTGGACATCGACGCCAGCTACAGCTTCAAGACCAGCCGCTTTGGTGACTTCAACCTGAGCGCCGTGGCCACGGTCTATGACAAGGCCACCTTCGTGCCTTTGGCCGGTGAGGATCCCGTGGAGTTGCTGGGGCAGGCCGGCGGCACGACCTCGCTGCAAGGTTATATCCGCTTCACCGCAAGCGCCAATGTGGGCTGGAAGATGGGCGCCATCAAGGCCAACTGGAACATGCGTCACATCGGCCGCGCCGACATGGGCGTGGGTTCGGCAGCCGACGGCTTCCCGAAGATCGGCGCACACACCTACCACAACCTGCGCGCGGGTTACAGCCTGACCAAGAAGATCGAGCTGTACGCCGGCGTGACCAACCTGTTCGACAAGAAGCCGCCAATCTTCGCGTCGGGCTACTCGGGCACGCAGGCGCTGGACACCATCCCGGGCTACTACGACATCTTCGGTCGTTCGTACTTCATCGGTGCTACCGCCAAGTTCTGATCTCGCATCAGGCCAACAAAAACGGCGCCCTCGGGCGCCGTTTTTTTATGCCCGCATGATCTGGGTCGGCGGGCTGACGGTTGACCGGCCTCAGCCGGCCGCGGCCTTGACCTTCAGCCGCCAGGCATGCAACAGCGGCTCGGTGTAGCCGCTGGGCTGCTCCTTGCCCTTGAAGACCAGATCCAGCGCGGCCTGGTAGGCGGCCGAGGTGCTGAAGTGGCCGGCCATCGGGCGGTAGGCGCCGTCACCGGCATTCTGGCCATCGACGACCGCGGCCATGCGCTCGAAGGTGGCGCGCACCTGATCGGCCGTGACCACGCCATGGTGCAGCCAGTTGGCGATGTGCTGGCTTGAGATGCGCAGCGTGGCGCGGTCCTCCATCAGGCCGATATTGTGGATGTCGGGCACCTTGGAGCAGCCCACGCCCTGATCGACCCAGCGCACCACATAACCGAGAATGCCCTGCACATTGTTGTCCAGCTCCTGCTGGCGCTCGGCCTCGCTCCAGCGGGCCTCGGCCACCACCGGCACGGTCAGCAGGCGGTCCAGCAACTCGTCGCGCACGGCATTGGCGTCCTGCTGCTCGAGTTCGCGCTGCACCGCCGCCACATTGACCTGGTGGTAGTGCAGCGCATGCAAGGTGGCGGCCGTCGGCGACGGCACCCAGGCGGTATTGGCGCCGGCTCTCGGGTGGGCGATCTTCTGCTCCAGCATCGCCGCCATCAGGTCGGGCATGGCCCACATGCCCTTGCCGATCTGGGCGCGGCCGCGCAGACCGCAGGACAGACCCACCAGCACATTGCTGCGTTCATAGGCCTGGATCCAGGCGCTGGTCTTCATGTCGCCCTTGCGCAGCATCGGCCCGGCCAGCATCGCGGTGTGCATTTCGTCGCCGGTTCGGTCCAGGAAGCCGGTGTTGATGAAGGCCACACGGCTGCTGGCCGCGGCAATGCAGGCCTTCAGATTGACGCTGGTACGGCGCTCCTCGTCCATGATGCCCAGCTTGACGGTGCTGTCCGCCAGGCCCAGCACCTGCTCGACGCGGCCGAACAGCTCGGCCGCAAAGGCCACCTCGGCCGGACCGTGCATCTTGGGTTTGACGATGTAGACCGAGCCCTGGCGCGAATTGCGCAGGCCGTCGCGGCCATGGCGCTGCAAGTCGTGCAGGGCGATGGTGACGGTGATCACCGCGTCCATGATGCCCTCGGGGATCTCCTGGCCGTCGGCATACAGGATGGCCGGATTCGTCATCAGGTGGCCGACATTGCGCACGAACATCAGCGAACGGCCGTGCAGGGCCAGCTCGCCGCCCTGTGCCGCGGTGTAGCGCCGGTCCGGGTTGAGGCTGCGGGTGCTGATCTTGCCGCCCTTGTTGATCTCCTCCGTCAGCGTGCCCAGCTGGATGCCCAGCCAGTTGCGATAGGCCAGCAGCTTGTCTTCGGCGTCGACGGCGGCGACCGAGTCTTCCAGGTCCAGGATGGTGGACAGGGCCGACTCCAGCACCAGGTCGCTGACGCCGGCGGCATCGCTGCGGCCGATGGCGGTGCCGCGGTCGATCTGCAGGTCCAGATGCAGGCCGTTGTGGCGCAGCAGCACCGAGCTGGGCGCGGCAGCCTCGCCCCGGTAGCCAAGGAACTGGCTGGCGTCGGCCAGGCCGGTCTGCCCGCCGCCGAGCAGGCTCACGACCAGGCGGCCGGCCTCGACACGGTAGCCGCTGGCCTGGCTGTGCGAGGCGCCCTCCAGCGGGGCGGCCTGGTCCAGCACGGCACGGGCGAAGGCGATCACCTTGGCGCCGCGCACCGGGTTGTAGGCCGGGCCCTTTTCGGCGCCGTCGGTCTCGGCGATGGCATCGGTGCCGTAGAGCGCGTCATACAGCGAGCCCCAGCGCGAATTGGCCGCGTTCAGGGCATAGCGCGCGTTCAGTATCGGCACCACCAGTTGCGGGCCGGCTTGGCTCGCCAGTTCGGCGTCAACGTTCGCCGTGCTGATCTGCACCTGCTGCGGCTGCGCCACCAGGTAGCCGATGCGCTCCAGAAAGGCCCGGTAGGCGGGCATGTCGGCAATCGGCCCGGGATGGGCCAGATGCCAGGCGTCGAGCTCTGCCTGCAACCGGTCGCGCTCGGCCAGTAGGGCCACATTCTTGGGCGCCAGCTCGTGCACGAGGGCGTCGAAGCCGGCCCAGAAGGCGGCCGGGTCCACCCCGGTGCCGGGCAGCACCTCGTCCTCGAGGAAGCGGTACAGCGGCGTGGCGATTTGGAGGCGGTGGCGGGTGGTGCGGGCAGTCGTCATGGACATCAACCTCAATCAAAAAGATATGAACCGGGCGGCGGCGCGGATTTGCCAGCCTTGGCCGCAATTTAAGCCCGTTTGCGCTCTGGATTCAGGCGCCGTCCAGCAGGGGATACATGACTTTTTTGATTGCAGTCGAGTCAGAATTTGACTATTTACTCGAATCACAGCGCACAATGCCGGCCCATGGATCGCCTCAAACAGATGGAGTCATTCACCCTGGTGGCCACCAAGGGCAGCCTGACGGCCGCCGCCCAGGCCGAGGGCGTGGCGCCGGCGGTGATAGGGCGGCGCATCGATGGCCTGGAGGAGCGGCTGGGCGTCAAGCTGCTGGTGCGCACCACGCGCAAGATCAGCCTCACGCACGAGGGCAGCGCCTTTCTCGAAGACTGCCAGCGGCTGCTGGGCGATCTGTCGAACGCCGAGGCCAGCGTCAGCGCTGGCGGGCTGAAGGCCAGCGGCTATGTGCGCATCACCGCTCCGGCCGGCTTCGGGCGCCGCCATGTGGCGCCGCTGATACCCCAGTTCCTGGCCCAGCATCCCGATGTGCATCTGTCGCTGAATCTCAGCGACCGGGTGATAGACATCGTCAACGAGGGCTTCGACTGTGCGGTGCGCGTCGGCGACCTGCCCGACTCCAGCCTGGTCAGCCTGCGCCTGGCCGACAACCGCCGCCTGTGCGTGGCCGCGCCGAGCTATCTCAAGCGTGCCGGCGTGCCCGAACATCCTTCAGAGCTGACGCGGCATGAGTGCCTGACACTGAGCTCGGACGCCAGCCAGACCCGCGGCTGGGCCTTCACGGTGGACGGCCAGCTGACCCATCTGCGCCCCAGCGGCCGGCTGGACTGCAGCGATGGCCAGGTCTTGCACGACTGGTGCGTGGCCGGCCTGGGCCTGGCCTGGCGCAGCACCTGGGAGGTCGAGGCCGACATCGCCGCCGGGCGGCTGCAGCCGGTGCTCGATGACTTCGCCGCGCCGCCGAACGGCATCTACGCGGTGTTTCCTCAGCGCAAGCACCTGGCCTTGCGCGTGCGGCTGTGGATTGATTTCCTCAAGGCCAGCTATGGCGATGAAGCCTACTGGCGCTGAATATTTGTAGCCCGGATGAAATCCGGGGTCCCGGATTTCATCCGGGCTACAGAACTCACTTCGCGTCAGCGCTGCATTTCTTGACGAAACTCGTCTTCGCGGCGCCCGCCAGCTTCTTCTCCGCTGCCTGAGCTTCACAAGCGCTCTGCGCCGTGCCGGCCTTGGTGTCCGTGCTGCACTTCTTGACGAAGCTGTTCTTGGCCGCACCCGCGAGCTTCTTCTCGGCCGCCTGGGCTTCGCAGGCCGCCGATGCGGTGGTCGCGCCGGCATCGCTCTCGCATTTCTTCAGGAAGCTGGTCTTGGCCGCGCCGGCCAGCTTCTTCTCGGTGGCCTTGGCCTCGCAGCTGGCGTCGACGGCCAGCGCGGACGTGGACAGCCCGACCATGGCGAGCGTGAAAGCGATGAAGATCTTTTTCATGAATGACTTCTCCGTCCTGAGGTTGCGGGGTGAATCCCCGGCCTGATTGAAGCATGACGCAGCTTCAGCCAACAAGATCGAGCCTCAGAGAATTCTGCGCGGGTGTGCCAAAGCCTCATGGGCGGCATGCAAGCGGCGCACCAGCACGCGAATGAAGGCACTGTCGAAACGGTGCTGGCATTGCTCGCTGAGCTGCCCCAGCGACTCGGGCGTGAACGAGATCGTCGTGCAGGGCGAGGCCACGAGCACGTCGGTGCTGTGGCGGCGCAGGTCGGGGTTGGGGGCCAGATAGGCCATCTCGCCGACCGAGGTGCCAGCTCCCAGCTGGGCCACGCGCTGACCGTCGCGGAAAACCTCCAGATCGCCGTGCGCGATGATGTGAAAGGTATTGCCCTCCTGGCCCTTCTTGTAGAGCGAGTGGCCGATGCTGTATCGACGCCAGCGCGCCCGGTGCACCACCTCCCACAGCTGCACGTCGTCGAAGCCGACGAAGAAGTCCAGGCTGCGCAGCAGATTGAAACGCTCCGAGTCCATCACCTCCTGGAACTGCGCCAGTGGCACCAACTGCTTGGCCACCAGGTCGGACAGCGCCCGCCCGAAGCTCTCCCAGTCGTCGTAGCGGTCCTGCGGCTCCTTGGCCAGGGCCTTCAGGATCACCGCATCCAGCTCAGGCGTCACGCCGCCGCGCTGCCCCTGCAGAGTGGCAGGCGCCTGGCTGTAGATTTGGTGCATCAGGCTGGCCTGCGCCGGCGCATCGAAGGGCGGCCGGCCTGCCACCAGGTGGTAGAGCACGGCGCCCAGCGAGTAGATGTCGGAGCGGCAATCGAGATCGCCGCCATCGAGCTGCTCGGGCGACATATAGGCCAGCGAGCCGACGCGGTGGATCTGCGTGCGGTCGGAATTGAGGTTCAACGCGCTGCCGAAGTCACTGACCTTGATGTCGGTGACCTGGCCCTGGGCGTCGAGCACGGCCAGCAGATTGGCCGGCTTGACGTCGCGGTGTATCACACCCTGGCGGAACACATAGGACAGCGCCATCGCGCACTTGAAGCCCACCTCCACCATCACATCCAGCGGCAACAGGTTGTCGGGCCGGCAAAAGCGCCGCAAGGTCACACCCGGCACATACTCCATCACCAGATAGGGCTCGTGCGGGTCGGGAAAGGCATCAAGGATCTGCACCACATTCGGGTGCTGCAAGCGCCCGGCCAGGGCCGCCTCGTTGGCGAACAGCCGGCTCGGAAAGTGGCCCGAGGGCCCGTCCTCGCCGCTGCCGCCGCGCACGCGCTTGATCGCCACCTCCGTGTCGCGGAACTCGTCGCGGGCCAGGAACACCTCGCTGGTCGCGCCCTCGCCCAGGCGCTTGAGGATGCGGTACTTGCCCACATAGGCGGGCAGGGGCGGCTCGCCGCCACCGTCCAGCGGCAGGTCGCAATGGTCGGGGTCTGAGTGGGTCAGGTCTGATTTGGACATCTGGAGGGGCTATCTTCCCACCGTCGTGCCTAGCGTCAAATGTCAAAAGGCGCAAAAAGCAGGACTTTAGTCAGTTGGGGACGGCCCCGGCGCTGGCAGGCGCCGGGGCCTTCGCCAGCCACCATCCAGCACGAAAGTGCTGTCAGGTGCGCGGGCTCAGAGCATTTCGTCCACGCTGCGCGTGGGTCTCAAGGTCCATCCCCTAAAATCTCGGAATGATCCAAGCCAAGCAAGACCTGCTCCAAGCCCTGGGTGAAGTGATCCGGGAACTGAGCCCCACCGACGGCCCGGCGCTGTCCATCCCGATCGCCTTCGAGTCGCCCAAGCAGGCAAGCCACGGCGATTTCGCCTGCACGGCTGCCATGCAGATGGCCCGCCCGCTGAAGAAGAACCCACGCGAACTGGCCCAGGCGCTGATTGATGCGCTGCAGCGCCGCCCAGCCGTGCAGCGTTGGGTCGCCAGCATGGAAATCGCCGGCCCCGGTTTCATCAACCTGCGCCTGACCGACGCCGCCCGGCAGGCCGTGGTGACCGAGGTGCTCAGCGCCGGCGAGACCTTCGGCCAACAGCCGGCCAATGGCCAGCAACTGATGATCGAGTTCGTCTCGGCCAACCCGACCGGCCCGCTGCACGTGGGCCATGCCCGCCAGGCGGCGCTGGGCGATTCGCTGTGCCATCTGTTCCAGACCCAGGGCTGGAAGGTCCTGCGGGAGTTCTATTACAACGACGCCGGCGTGCAGATCGCCACGCTGGCCGCCAGCACGCAGAACCGCCTGAAAGGGCTGAAGCCCGGTGACGCCGACTGGCCGGAGGCCGCCTACAACGGCGACTACATCCAGGACATCGCCGACGACTTTCTGGCCAAGGCCACCGTCAAGGCCGATGACCGCGAGTTCACCGCCTCCGGCGACCCGACCGACCTGGACAGCATCCGCCAGTTCGCCGTGGCCTACCTACGCCATGAGCAGGACCTGGACCTGCAGGCCTTCGGTCTTCACTTCGACAACTACTTCCTCGAGTCAAGCCTGTACAGCAAGGGCCTGGTCGAGGCCACCGTCGCCAGGCTGATCGCCTCGGGCAAGACCTTCGAGGAGGGCGGCGCGCTGTGGCTGCGCACCACCGACTACGGCGATGACAAGGACCGCGTCATGCGCAAGCAGGACGGCAGCTACACCTACTTTGTGCCCGATGTGGCCTATCACATCAACAAGTGGGAGCGCGGCTACAGCAAGGTCATCAACGTCCAGGGCACCGACCACCACGGCACCATCGCCCGCGTGCGCGGCGGCCTGCAGGCGGCCGGC